>DGYFI06202__coassemble_448_pt1 | contig 33480 bp, 34 predicted proteins | sample DGYFI06202__metabat2_low_PE_018 | metagenome-assembled genome bin DGYFI06202
GGGGCACGCCGCCGAGCACGCCGTCGGGGTACGCCGCCGGGGCGAGCAGCCAAAGGCCGCGGCCCGGCCTGGCACAAGAAGTTCGTGCCGAGCCGGGCCGTGACAGGCCCCTAGTTGTACTGACCACGGACGTTGTGTCTGTGGTCGGCATGGCGGGCTGACATGAGGAAGACCTCCGTGTGAGGTGTGAAAGCGACCAAGCAACCACACTCACAACGGAGGTCTTCATGTCCCACGCTAACGCCCCGCTGACCCCGACGGGAAGGCTGCGTCTGGCCAAGTGCGTGGTCGAGGACGAATGGACCAAACGACGTGCTGCGGAGCGGTTCGGCGTCTCGTTGACCACGGTGCGCAAATGGGTGGGCCGGTATCTCGAGCACGGCAAAGACGGCATGACAGACCGCTCGAGCCGGCCCCGTCGCAGCCCGTCCCAGACGCCACGACGGCGGGAGCGGCGAGTGCTGGGCCTGCGGGTCTCCCGACGGTGGGGTCCGCACCGGATCGCCTACCACCTGGGCATGCAGCACTCCACGGTGCACAAGATCCTGTCCCGCTACGGATGCGTGCGCTTGTCGTTCACCGACCCGGCCACGGGTGCACCGATCCGGTCCAGCAAACGCAAGGCCCGACGCTACGAACACGCAGCTCCGGGCGATCTGGTGCACGTGGACATCAAGAAGCTCGGCCGCATCCCCGACGGTGGCGGCCACAAGGTCCACGGCCGCGCGAAAGGTAACCGCAACAAGGCCCGCGGGATGGGCTACTGGTACATCCACAATGCGGTCGATGACCACTCCCGGCTGGCCTACAGCGAACTGCTGGACGACGAGCGCAAGGAGACCGCGGCCGCGTTCTGGGAGCGTGCTCGTGCCTTCTTCGCTGACGCCGGGATCACCGTGCGCAGGGTGCTGACCGACAACGGCTCCTGCTACCGCTCCCACGCCTTCGCCGACGCTCTCGGGCCGCACATCGCGCACAAGCGCACCCGCCCCTACCGGCCGCAGACCAACGGCAAAGTCGAGCGCTACAACCGCACGATGCTCGAGGAATGGGCCTACGCCGCCGCCTACGATCGCGAGGCCGACCGCGCGGCACAGTTGCCCGCGTTCCTACACCACTACAATTTCCACCGCGGCCACACCGCACTACGAGGCGCCTCACCCGCAGACCGCGTACACAACCTGCGTGGACAGAACAGCTAGGAACCCGCCTCGGGCTCAGCCGACCACGTAGGTCGCAGGATCGATGTCGCGCAGCTGCTCGCGGTACCGGAAGGTGAAGGTGGGCCACTGCAGCGAGTTCCGCCCACTCGAGTCGAAGTACCAGCTCGAACAGCCGCCCTCATTCCATACCGTGCCGGCGAGCTCGCGATCCATGCGGTCCGCGTACTCGGCCTGCGCCTCGGGGCGGACCTCGATCGTCCGGTTCCGCGCGTTGTCGGACAGGTCGAGGAGTCTGGCAACGTGCTCGGCCTGGGACTCGAGCATGTACACGATCGACGAATGCCCGAGGTTCGTGTTGGGTCCGTAGAGCAGGAACAGATTCGGGAAACCCGCGACCGTGACGCCGTTGTGGGCACGTGGGCTCCCGCCCCAGTGTTCCGCCAGGGTGTGACCATCGGCACCGGTCACGACACGTGAGATCGGCGGCTCGGTCGGCTGGAAGCCGGTGCCGAAGATGATCACGTCCACCGGAATCTCGCTGCCGTCCCCGGCGACCAGACCCGTGGGCGTGACCGCTGATGCGGCATCCGGCACGAGCGTGACATCCGGGCGGACGAGCGCGGGCAACCACTTGCTCGTGAGCAGGATCCGCTTGCAGCCGATCGAGAAGTCCGGGGTCAGCGCCTTGCGCATCGCGCGGTCCCGGACGTGCATGAACAGGTAGAAGCGAGCGAACCACTCAAAGAACCGGAGCAGGAACTGGGCTCGGGTGAAGACGATCACGTACAGCTCGCGGCCGAGGTAGATCCGGCCACGCACGATGCGCTGCAGAAGCGGGATGCGCGAGTACCACCGGCGTCGACCGTCCGAGATCGGCCTGTCGAGTCGCGGCAGCACCCACCCCGGCGTCCGCTGGAACACGGTGAGGTGTTCGGTGATCGGTGCGATCTCCGGGACGAACTGCACCGCCGAAGCACCGGTCCCGACGACGGCGACCCGCTTGCCCTCGAGCGGGATGTCATGTCGCCACTGGGCGGAGTGGAACACCTGCCCTTCGAAGTTCTCGAGCCCGGGCAGGTTGGGGACCGACGGGGCAGACAGCGCGCCGGTGGCCGCGACCAGGTGGCGTGCCCGGATCTGCCCCTTGCTGGTCTCGACCACCCAGGACGAGGAGTCCGCATCCCATGCCGCAGACTGGACCTCACACGAGGTGACCAAGCGTTCCCGGAGTCCGATGCGATCGGCGACCTTCTTGAGGTAGTCGAAGATCTCCGGTTGTCGCCCGAATGAGTGCGACCACCACGGGTGGGCGTGGCGGGACAGCGAGTACAACGCCGTGGGCACGTCGCAGGCGCATCCGGGATAGGTGTTCTCACGCCATGTGCCGCCGACCTCTGCCGCACGTTCCAGGACCAGGAAGTCCCGGCCTCGTCCTTCTCGGAGTAGCCGGTCCGCCATCGCAATGCCGCCGAAGCCTGCACCCAGGACGAGCAGGTCGATGTGGTCCACGGTTCCGCGGGGAGTCTCGATCATGGTTGACAGTATGCAGCCCTATGTCCACTAATGGGGCCTTTTCTGGGACGAGCGTCCAGAAGTCGTCCCACGCCGCCCGGCCACGCCGACAGTGCGTCAGCCGCCCTCCCGGCCTCGGCTGACTCTTTGCCGGTGTGCTCGTGGCAGTCTCGGCCCGACCCGGAGTAATCGAATGCGATTCACCCGGCCGGGGGCTCCCCGGACTGTCGGATGACCAATCCGCTTACTTGTCGGTGGGCAGCGTCAGAATCTCGTAACCGTCGTCCGTCACGACGACCGTGTGCTCGAACTGAGCGGTCCACGCCTTGTCCGCGGTGGTGACGGTCCAGCCGTCGTCCCAGATGTCGAACCCGGGGCCGCCGAGGGAGATCATCGGCTCGACGGTCAGCGTCATTCCGGGTTCGAGCACCTCGGTTCTGCTGGGGTCGTCGTAGTGGAGAACGACGAGCCCGTTGTGGAACGTCGGCCCCACTCCGTGTCCGGTGAACTCCCGGACCACGGTGTATCCGAAGCGACGGGCATAGGATTCGATGACCCGACCGATCACGTTGACCTCGCGACCGGGCCTGATGGCCTTGATCCCGCGGTTCATCGCCTCTTCGGTCCGTTCGACCAGTAGCCGGACTTCGTCGCTGGGATCACCGGCGAAGAAGGTGGCATTGGTATCGCCGTGGACACCGTGGATGAACGCGGTCACATCGACGTTGACGATGTCGCCGTCCTCGATGACCGTGGTGTCGGGGATCCCGTGGCAGATGACCTCGTTGAGGGAGACACAGCACGACTTCGGAAACGCCTTGTAGCCGAGCGTCGAGGGGTATGCGCCGTTGTCGCAGAGGTACTCGTGCACGACGCGATCGACCTCGTCGGTCGACACTCCCGGCGCAATGGCCTCACCCGCCAGGACCAGGGCATCGGCTGCCACACGACTGGCGACCCGCATGGACTCGACGATCTCATCGGGTTGGACCCACGCCTCCCCGTTGGCCTCGTCCACGGAGGCCCGCCAGGCATATTCAGGACGCTGGATGGAATCGGGCACCGGCCGAATCGGAGTGGGGGTGCCGGGGACGAGAGGCGGGCGGGTCGAGGTGGTCATGATCCCAGGATAGGCAGCGTGAGCGCGTGCGGTCACATGCCCCGCATCTGCGGTCACACGCCGCCGCCCCGGATGGGGGTCGGTTAGCGGGTGGACGTCTCCATGAGGCTGCGGTTCGCTGATCGACGCGACAGCGCGCGGATTCTCACCAGATGACGAAGCAGACCGAAGCGACGATCACCATCAGCCCGAACAGCACCATCGAGATCAGCTCGGTCCGTGAACCTCCGCCGGGCTGCTGCCCCGCGGGGTGCTGCCCGGAAGCGTGCTCGAGATCAACCTCGGTCTCGCCGTCGCGTTCGCGTTCGTGTTGCGACTCCATCACATCACCCCCATCCGGTGGAGTTCGGACACCATGGCCACCGCGAGAATGACGAACACCACGCCCATGAAGCCGGTGTACATCCATCGACGGGGATGATCGGACGCCCAGAATCGGCGAACACTGATCACGCCGTTGACGACGGCGACCACGCACAGCGCGATCCCGATCGGGGCCGCGACCCAGCCGGACAGGCTGAGCAAGGGGAAGACGATCGGGATAGCGAGGTACGTGATGAGGCATCTGACCGCGGACACCAGCACGGAGACCCGGAACGCCCGGTGCGCACCCGTACCCGCTATTGAGCCCGTCCACTCGCAGAAGGCGCCGCATCACCCGATCCGCCGTCGAATCGGAACGAAAACCCGTTGCCTCGATGGCGGGCTCCGCTGCCGCGCCCTCGGGCCGGATGTCGAGGTGCGCGTCAGACTGTGAATCAGATGGCGAACCAGTCGTGACGGCCGGACCCCGGTCGCCGGCGGATGTGGCGGAGGTGGCGGTGCTCACGAGTCGTCCCCGCAGTTCACAGGGTCACAACTGCGATCAACCTCGGGCGCGGTCATCAAGCAGGACACCTCTCACTTTCAACGGCCGCCGTCGGCCGGTGGCCGAAATCCGGCGCTGGACGGGTCGACCGGTTGCCGGTTCGGCATGATTCTTCCATAAGCCCGCGATCAAACCGGAGTCGCAGACCGGCCGACGCCTCGGGCGGCACTGCGCACTTACGCGCGACGAAACGGCCGGCTCGCGCGGCTGGGCCAGTGATCACAGTAAAACCGTCGCGTAGTCGACGAGATCGACCATACCGACCCGCTTGTAGGCCCTCCGTGCGGGCTCATTGGTGCCGTTGACCACCAACGACGGGGTGAGCCCACGTTTCTGGAGCGCGGCGCAGACGGCAGCCGTGCCGCCGGCCCCCAATCCCGTGCCCCGCACGCTCGGGTCGACCCACACACCCTGGATCTGCGCGACCCCCGAGGAGATCGCCGCGATGTCGGCTTTGAAGAATACTTCGCCGCCGTCAATCCCGACCCACGTCCGACCTCGCGCCACCGACCTGGCGACGCGTCGGCGAAACGGCGCTCCGGCCCCCACCTCGAACGGGTCGCTGTGCAACTCCTCGCGGTACATCGCGGCGGCAGCGGCCAGCACGGAGTCGAACTCCTGGAGAGTGGCCGGTCTGGTGCCCTCGAGAACTAGCGTCGGGTCGACCGGGGACCGAAGTGCCATGAGGAACTGCGACGCCCGGTACTCCCTCGCCGAGCCCCATCCGCGTTCCAGTGCGGGCCACATGTGTGCCACCAAGTCCCTGCGCCCGTGCAGTGACATCGGGCCGACACCCGACTCGACGACGGCATGGGCGAGGGCCTCGAGGTCTGCGGCGTCGCCGAGGATGGGGAGCACAGAACTGCCCACGAACGCCAGCGACTGCTCAGGGCCGCCCCGGGTGAGGAACCGTCCGTCCACTCCCCCGGCCACCCCGGAAAGGACGAACGTCTCGGCAGCCGGTGCCGTCACCAACGGGTCGGCCTCAAGGACCCGGAACGCCGTGGCCGTCTCGCCCGGGCCGACCTCCCGGCAGCCGCCGACCCCGGAAGGTGGGGCAACCGTATCGGTCACTGCCTATCGCGTGACCTTGACCTGGGGACCCTGTCCCTCTGCGGCTTCCCCGACTTCCTCGCCCATCTCCTCGGCGATGCGCATGGCCTCCTCGATGAGGGTCTCGACGATCTGCGCCTCCGGGACGGTCTTGATGACCTCGCCCTTGACGAAGATCTGCCCCTTACCGTTGCCGGAAGCCACACCCAGGTCCGCGTCGCGTGCCTCGCCGGGACCGTTGACGACACAGCCCATGACGGCCACGCGCAGCGGAACGCTCATGCCCTCCAGTCCGGCCGTGACCTCCTCGGCCAGCTTGTATACGTCCACCTGTGCGCGGCCACACGACGGGCAGGAGACGATCTCGAGCTTTCGGGGACGCAGGTTGAGCGACTGCAGGATCTGCGCGCCGACCTTGATCTCCTCGGCCGGCGGGGCCGACAGCGACACCCGGATGGTGTCGCCGATTCCCTCGGCCAGCAGGGCGCCGAACGCCACCGACGACTTGATGGTGCCCTGGAACGCCGGCCCGGCCTCGGTCACACCGAGGTGCAGCGGATAGTCGGTCTGGGCGGCCAGCTGACGGTAGGCCTCCACCATGATCACCGGGTCGTTGTGCTTGACCGAGATCTTGATATCGCCGTAACCGAACTCCTCGAACAGCGAGGCCTCCCACACCGCGGACTCCACCAGAGCCTCAGGGGTGGCCTTGCCGTATTTGGCCAACAGTCGCGGATCCAGCGAACCCGCGTTCACCCCGATACGGATGGGGATGCCGGCGTCCCCGGCCGCCTTGGCGACCTCCTTGACCCGGCCGTCGAACTCCTTGATGTTGCCCGGGTTGACGCGCACGGCCGCGCACCCGGCATCGATCGCCGCGAAGATGTACTTCGGCTGGAAATGGATGTCCGCGATCACCGGGATCGGCGACTTGCGGGCGATCGTCGCCAGCGCATCGGCGTCCTCCTGACGAGGACAGGCGACACGGACGATGTCACAGCCGGACGCGGTGAGCTCGGCGATCTGCTGCAACGTTGCGTTGATGTCATGCGTCTTGGTGTTGGTCATGGACTGGACCGAGACCGGATGGTCACTGCCCACGCCCACCGGTCCCACGAAGAGCTGCCGCGTCTGGCGGCGCGGAGCCAGGACGGGCGGCGGAGCGTCGGGCATGCCCAGTCCGATGGGGATCGAGGAGGTGTCGTTCACAGCAGTGCCTTCCTTAGGGTCATACAGCCGGGTGCTGGTGAGTCCCGTCCGCCATTATCCGGATAAGCACCAGCGCATGCGAGCGGGAGTCGGCGGGATCACCCGGTGAGCAGAATGGGATTGACGAAATCGGCGGTGATGACGATCGCCGACACCCCGATCAGCAACACGAAAACCGTCATGGTCAACGGTGCCAGCTTCTCGTAGTCCGCGGGTCCCCCGGGTGCCAATCCACGAAGCCGACGCAGTGTGTCCCGGATCTTCTCGTAGAACACGACCGCGATGTGACCGCCGTCGAACGGCGTCAACGGCACCAGGTTGAACGCGCCCAGGAAGAGGTTGAGACCGGCAAGGAACAGCAGGAAGAGCCACCAGGCCCCCTGCTCCGCCGCCTGGCCACCGATGTAGCTCGCGCCGACCACGGAGACCGGGGAATCCTCGGCCCGCTCGGCCCCGAAAATAGAGGCCGCCACCGCCGGGATCTTGGATGGGAACGAAATCAGGCCCTCGACGGTCGCCTCGACCATGTCCCCGGTGAACACGATTGTCGCCGGGATGGCACTCCAGACGTCATAGGTGTTGACCGACTGATAGGCCGGATCGTCCAGGATCTCCTGGGGGATCCCCTCGTCGGACAGACGCACCCCCAGTGCACCCCGGGCCTCGCCGTCGACGGTGGAGGACGCCAACGTCGCCGTCGTCGTCGTCTCCTGTCCTTCTCTTTCCACCACCACCGGGACGGTCTCGCCCGGCAGCCCCGTCACCACGTCCGACAGGTCGGCCCAGCTCGACACCGGCTCCCCGGCGACCGAGACGATCACATCCCCCGGCTCGATACCCGCCGCACCGGCCGGACCCAGGCCCTGACCACACGTCGTCTCACCCGCGGCGCCCGTCGCACAGGTATCCCCGACCACGGCCGCCACGCGATCGGTCGGGATCGGCTGCACATCGCGGTTGACCAGCCCCCACCCGAGGGCGACGGTATAGAACAGCGCGATCGCCAGGATGATGTTCATCACCGGCCCGGCCAGCAGCACGGCGACGCGTTTCCACCAGGCCTGGCGCCACATCGCCTTGGGCTCGTCCTCCGGCGACAACTCGTCGTAGGCGGTCATTCCGGCGATGTCACAGAACCCACCCAGTGGGACGGCCTTGAGCCCGTACTCGATCCCACCGCGGTTGGTCGACCAGACGGTGGGACCGAAGCCCACGAAGAACCGGCGGACCTTCATGCCCGACCACTGCGCGACCTTCATGTGCCCCAACTCGTGCAGCACGATCGACAGCATGATCCCGAGGGCGAACAGGATGATCCCCACGACCAGCATGACTCAGCCCTCCAGTCCGGCGACCAGCGTCGCCGCGTGTCCACGCGCCCACGTCTCGGCGGCCACGACGTCATCGAGATCACGCGGGGCGGCCGACCACTCATCGGCGGCACCCACGGTCTCCGCCACCACGTCGACGATGTCGGTGAACCTGATCCGACCGTCCAGGAACGCCGGCGCGGCCTCCTCGTTGGCGGCGTTGAACACCGCGGTCCGCAGCCCCCCGGCCACCCCCGCGGCCCGGGCGACGGAGATGGCGGGGAACGTCTCCTCGTCGACCGGCTCGAAAGTCCACGTGTGCGCCTGCGTGAAATCCAACGGCTCCGACACGCCCGCGACACGCGAGGGCCACCCCAGGGCCAGGGCGATCGGCAGTGTCATCGACGGCGGCGACGCCTTGGCCACCGTGGCGCCGTCGACGAACGTGACCGCCGAATGCACGACCGACTGCGGATGGACCGTGACGTCGATCCGGTCATAGGGCACGCCGAACAGCAGGTGCGCCTCGATCAGTTCGAGGGACTTGTTGACCAGGGTCGCCGAGTTGAGGGTGATCATCCTGCCCATCGCCCACGTCGGGTGTTTCAGCGCGTCGGCCGCCGTCACGTCCGCGAGCTCCGCGCGCGTCCGGCCCCGAAACGGCCCGCCCGACGCCGTGAGCACCAACGACGCGACCTCCTCGGCGGTTCCCGCCCGCAGACACTGCGCCATGGCGGAATGCTCCGAATCCACCGGGATCAACTGTCCCGGCGCCGCCGCGCCGGTCACCAAAGCACCCCCGGCGACCAGGGACTCCTTGTTCGCCAGGGCCAGCTGCGCACCGACCTCCAAGGCGGCCAGGGTCGGGCCGAGACCGATCGACCCGTCGATCCCGTTCAGTACGACCTCGGCCTCGACCTCGCGGACCAGGGTCGTGGCAGCGTCCGGACCGTCGAACACCGTCAGTTCCGGGAACTGGGCTCGGATCTGCTCTGCCGCCGCCGGATCAGACACCGCAACAGCGCCGACACCAGTACTCCGGATCTGCTCCGAGAGCAGGTCGATGCGGCCGCCGCCAGCGGCCAGACCAACCGCACAGAAGCGACCGGGCTCAGCCCCGGAGATCACCTGGAGGGCCTGGGTACCGATCGAACCGGTACTGCCGAGAATGAGAACACGCGTGGTCACCCTGCCATTGTCCACGTCCGGCGGGCCCGATGCCGCATCGCCGGTTTCCGACGTGTGGGGCGACACGGACGGGTTACCCGTCGGCGGCCCCGGCGGGTGTGACAAACTAGGGGCAATGTCGGCGGCCCGAAGGGCTGCCAGCGAGCCGTGAGGAGAACCGGGGAGCATGAGCGCGGACGGACACACCACTGCAGAGGTCGTCGTGGACGGGATCAGCTCGCTCGACGAGCCGTCGGTCGAGTGGGGTTGGCACCAGCACAGCGCGAAGGTCGGCTGGGCGGTGGGAGGATTCTTCGTCCTGTTCCTGCTCGGCATGCTGTTCGGCAACCACCTCGGCAACGTCGAGAACCTCTGGCTGGTCGCCGTTGCCGCATTCCTGCTGATCTGGATGATCATCTCCCTTCGCCCCAAGAAGGACGACTACGCCAAGAAGCACAAGGTCTTCGAGGTTCCGTCGGACCACTACTCCGTGACCGGCAACGTCGCCACCGGCGCGATCACCGGCCGCAGCTCTCACTGACCTCGCCACAGACCCGGCACGATAAAGGCCGCCCCGCGTGATGCGGGGCGGCCTTCGTCATTTCCTGCTCGGGGGTCGGCTGTCACCAGCCGGTACTCGCACCGATCAATCCTCGGCGGCGAGTTGCCCGCAGGCCGCCGCGATCTCCTGACCGCGTGTGTCCCGAACGGTGCACGAGACACCCGCCGCACGCACCGCGTCGACGAACGCATCCTGCTGATGCTTGGGGCTCGCATCCCATTCGCTGCCCGGCGTCGGATTGAGCGGGATGAGATTCACGTGCGCCATCGCGCCGAGCCGCTGCGCCAGCAGCCGGCCGAGCATCTCGCCTCGCCACGTCTGGTCGTTCACATCGCGAATCAACGCGTACTCGATCGACACCCGACGACCGGTCGCATCGGCATAGTGCCGCGCCGCATCCATGACCTCGGTGACAGGCCACCGGTTGTTCACCGGAACCAGGGTGTCGCGGAGCTCATCATCGGGTGTGTGCAACGAGACCGCGAGCGTGACCTGGAGACCTTCCTCCGCGAGACGGTGGATGGCGGGTACGACACCGACCGTCGACACCGTCACCGCGCGCTGGGACATTCCGAACCCGGAGGGCGGCGGTGAGACGATACCGCGAACAGCGGTGAGAACCCGCTTGTAGTTGGCCAGCGGCTCCCCCATGCCCATGAACACCACGTTGGACAGGCGGCCCGGCCCGCCCGGGATCTCTCCGTCACGCATCGCACGCGCAGCGACCCGCACCTGATCGAGAATCTCCGCGGCCGAAAGGTTGCGCTGCAGACCCCCCTGACCCGTGGCGCAGAACGGGCACGCCATACCGCAACCGGCTTGGCTGGAGATACAGACCGTCGCCCGGTCCGGATACCGCATGAGCACACTCTCCACGAGTGAACCATCGTGCAGTTTCCACAGGGTCTTCCGAGTGGTGCCCTCGTCGGTGGTGATGTGACGCAGCGACGACGTCAGCGGGGGGAACAGTTCCCCGGCGACCTTCTCGCGCAGATCCGCGGGAAGGTCGGTCATCTCCCGGGGGTCGGCCTCGAGCCGGCCGAAGTAGTGGTTGGCCAGTTGCTTTGCGCGGAACGGTTGGACCCCGAGATCGGCCATCGCCTCCGCTCGACCATCGGCATCGAGGTCGGCGAAGTGGCGAGGAGGAAGCCCCCGGCGGGGGGCGTCAAAGACGAGGGGAAGAGGTTCAGCCATGATGCGGCCCATTGTGTCAGAACAAAGCCCGAACGACACACCGAGTGAGGCCACACACAGGCATAAACACGCGCCTAGAGTTCAACTATGACCACGCGTTCTGACGAACCCGCCGACACCGGCGCTACCGAACACTCCCCCGAAACGGCAATGGTGCCCGCCGACACGGCATCAACAGAAGCACCTGTGCCGGCGACTACCGAGGATTCCCGGCACCACGGCAAGAACTCACACCAGGAGGTCCCGGACACGACCGCGGGCCTACTCGGATCCGCATGGGTCGGACTCGTCCTGGGCGCCCTCGTCACGATCCTGCTGCTGATCTTCATCGCGCAGAACACGACGTCGACCGATGTGCAGTTCCTGGGGCTTCACTTCTCACTCCCGTTGGGAGTCCTGGTGTTGCTGTCCGCCATCGTGGGCGCGCTGATCATGGCGTTGTTCGCCGGATTCCGGATCCTCCAGCTACGTATGCGGGCCCGTAAGGCGCGCAAGCTCGCCAGGCGCTCCCGCTGACCGCGGTCACCGGCCGGATCCGAATGGGTCCCGGCCGGTGACGCTCGTCATCATGTCGGAACGACGAAGGTGAAGATGATCCAGACCACCACGGCGCTGGGCAACACCGAGTCGAGTCGGTCCATGAAGCCGCCGTGCCCCGGCAGCATCGTGCCCATGTCCTTGATCCCGAGATCCCGCTTCACCTGAGATTCGACGAGGTCACCCAGGGTCGCGGTGAGGACCGTGAGGATGCCCAGCAGGATGCCCTTCCAGACGTCGTCGTCGAACAGCAACCACACGGTGAGGGCACCACCGGTCATGGCGAAGACCATCGAGCCGGCGAATCCCTCCCAGGATTTCTTCGGACTGATCGCGGGCGCCATCGGGTGCTTGCCGAACAGGACTCCGGCCACATAGCCGCCGACGTCAGAACACACGACCAACAGGATCAGTGCCACGACTCGCTGCGCACCGAAGTCACCGTCGGAGAGCATCGCACCGAGCGAGCCCGGTACGGCAATCCAGACCAGGACGAACACCGAGACCGAGATGTCACGCAGGTAGTTCTTCGGAGCGGTGTGCAGCCCGCCCATGAGCAGTCGCCAGATGAGCACCACGACCGCCGTTGCCGCGAACGCCGCGTATGTCCCTTTGGCGCCGATCGCGAAACCAGACCAGACCATCGCCTGACCACCGATGAGCAGTGGAATCAGGGGCAGTCGGAACCTGGCCTGACGCAGGCGTTTGAACACCTCCCACGTCCCGATCGCCACCGCACCGGCAGCCACGAGGTACCAGGCCCTGGGATTGAACGCGATACTCGCGATGACGAGCGCTCCGAGGCCGATTCCAACCGGAATGGCGCGGGTCAGGTCACGCCCTGCCCGCGACGGAGGTGCCGCGGCCGCGGCGGTGGGCCCGGGCGGGCCGGAGGGAGCGGTATCCACGGCGAACTCCTCGACTGTGTGTAGGACGACGGGGCGTACTTGACTTGGAGGAAGGGTCAGACCTCCATCAGTTCGGCTTCCTTGCCCTTCACGATCTCATCGACCTCGGCAACGTACCGCTGTGTCACCTTGTCGAGTTCCTTCTCAGCGGCGTTGACCTCGTCCTCGCCGGCCTCGCCGTCCTTGTCGATGCGTTTGAGTTCGTCCATCGCCTTACGACGAATCCCTCGGATGGAGATGCGTCCATCCTCGGCCTTGCCCTTCGCCTGCTTGACCAGGTCCTTACGGCGTTCCTCGGTCAGCTGCGGCACGGTCACTCGGAGAACCTGGCCGTCGTTCGTCGGATTGACGCCGAGGTCGGAATTGCGGATCGCGTTCTCGATCGGCCCGATCTGAGACATCTCATACGGCTTGATGATGAGCATCCGCGGCTCGGGGACCGAGATGGTCGCCATCTGGGTGACGGGCGTCATGGTGCCGTAGTACTCACACACGACGCGGTTGAACATCCCCGGATTAGCTCGGCCGGTGCGGATCGCGGCGAGCTCGTCGCGGACGTGCTCAATAGCCTTCTCCATCTTTTCCTCGGCCTCGAGCAGCGTGTCGTCGATCATCTTCTCGTCTCTTTTCGTTCTCGTCGGGTATGCGTGATCGGTCAACTGCCGGTCAGTCTGAGGTACTCACCAGAGTGCCGATCTGCTCACCCGCTACCGCGCGGGCGATATTGCCCTCGGTGAGCATGTTGAAGACCAGGATGGGCATATTGTTGTCCATGCAGAGGCTGAACGCCGTGGCATCTGCCACCTTGAGCCCCTTCTCGAGGCACTCGCGGTGCTCGATTCGGGTGAAGAGCTCCGCGTCCGGGTTCGTCCTCGGATCCGCCGAGTACACGCCGTCCACGGCCTTGGCCATGAGAAGCACGTCGGCACGAATCTCGAGTGCCCGCTGTGCAGCGGTGGTGTCGGTGGAGAAATAGGGCATCCCCATGCCCGCGCCGAAGATGACCACACGGCCCTTCTCGAGGTGCCGCTCGGCTCGCAGCGGGATATAGGGCTCGGCAACCTGTCCCATGTGGATCGCGGTCTGAACGCGGGTGGAGATACCCTCCTGCTCGAGGAAGTCCTGCAGGGCCAGGCAGTTCATCACCGTGCCGAGCATGCCCATGTAGTCACTCCGCGCGCGGTCCAGTCCGCGCTGCTGCAGCTGGGCGCCCCGGAAGAAGTTGCCTCCGCCGATCACGATCGCGATCTGCGCACCGGTCCGGGAGACCTCCGCGATCTGGCGTGCCACCGACTGGACGACGTCCGGGTCGATACCCACTCCGCCGCCGCCGAACATCTCGCCACCGAGCTTGAGCATCACACGCTTGTACCCGTGCCGCGGGTCGGTCATCGTTCTCCTCGTCCCGGGCGGATCGAGCCCGTGTTGCGCGTCGGCGCTCCTGACGTCTCGGACGTCGCGGAGCCGTAGGCCCTTGGTGGAGCCGGGTTCATTCTGCCCTATCGGTACGCCCTCCACACCGCAGCCCGCCGGACGCGGGCACACCCGTGGCACACAAGACGGCGACGGCGGCACCCGGTATGCGGGTGCCGCCGTCGCCGAGCAGCCCTATCGGCTGCGAACTCCGTCAGATATGGGGAGTCAGATCAGGCCTGGCCGACCTCGAAACGCAGGAACGAGGTGACCTTGGCGCCGGCCTCCTCGAGCATCGCGTTGACGGTCTTCTTGTTGTCGGTGACAGATGCCTGGTCGAGGAGGCAGTTGTCCTTGAAGTAGCCGTTGAGACGACCCTCGATGATCTTGGGCAGTGCCTGCTCCGGCTTGCCCTCCTCGCGAGCGGTCGCCTCGGCGATCTCGCGCTCCTTGGCGACGACGTCGGCGGGCACGTCGTCACGCGAGAGGTACTGGGCCTTGAGTGCGGCGATCTGCATAGCAGCGGCACGGGCCGCGTTATCGGCGGTCTCACCCTCGCCTTCGTACGCGACCAGGACGCCCACGGCGGGCGGCAGGTCGGAGGAGCGCTTGTGGAGGTAGACGGCGACCTTGCCGTCGAGCTTGCCCACGCGACGCAAGACGAGCTTCTCGCCGGACTTGGCGGAGAAGGCGACAACGGCGTCGGCGACGCTGGTGCCGTCCAGGTCGGCGGCGTTGAGCGCGTCCAGGTCGGAGATGCCCTGGGCGGCGGCGAGGGCCACGATCTTGTCGGCCAGCTCGACGAACTCGGCGCTCTTGGCGACGAAGTCGGTCTCCGAGTTGAGCTCGATCATGACGCCGTCCTTGACGGCGACGAGCCCCTCGGCGGTGGCGCGCTCGGCGCGCTTGCCCACGTCCTTGGCGCCCTTGATGCGCAGGAACTCGACGGCCTTGTCGAAGTCACCGTCGGACTCCACGAGAGCCTTCTTGCAGTCCATCATCCCGGAGCCGGTGAGCTCACGTAGACGCTTGACATCGGCAGCGGTGTAGTTCGCCATTGTGGGGCGACCCTCCTTTTAGGGGTTGGATGTGTCGTTAAAAGTATTCACGTCGGTCGGCGGGCGAGTGCGCCTCCACCCTAGACGCCAGGGCGCCCGCGGGAGTCGGCTCCCACCGCCGGTGACAGGTCGGGCCCGGCCCCCGGTAGACCCTGTGGGGGTCATGGGCGGCCGGGCCCGACGTGCCTCGAGCTGGTGCTGCTGGATCAGGCCTCGGCTGCGGGAGCCTCGGTAGCGGCCTCTGCGGCGGGGGCCTCGGCAGCGGCCTCGGCGGCCGGTGCCTCGGTGGTCTCCGCGGCAGCGGTCTCGCCAGTGACCTGGTCCAGCTGCTCGGTCTCCCACTCGGCGAGCGGCTCGGCCTCTTCGCCGGTGGCCTTGCCGGCCTGCGAGCGGGCCTTGAGGCCCTCGGCGACGGCGGAGGCGATGACGCGGGTCAGCACGGTGACCGAGCGGATGGCGTCGTCGTTCGCCGGGATCGGGTAGTCGACGACGTCCGGGTCGCAGTTGGTGTCGAGCAGCGCGACGACCGGGATGTTCAGCTTGCGGGCCTCGCCGACGGCGATGTGCTCCTTGTTGGTGTCGACGACCCACACCACGGAGGGGACCTTGCTCATGTCACGCATACCGCCGAGCGTGCGCTCGAGCTTGTTCTTCTCACGCGTGAGCATGAGGATCTCCTTCTTGGTGCGACCCTCGAATCCGCCCGACTGCTCCATGGACTCGAGCTCCTTGAGGCGGACGAGCCGCTGGTGCACGGTCTGGAAGTTGGTGAGCATGCCACCCAGCCAGCGCTGGTTGACATACGGCATGCCGACCTTGGCGGCCTCTTCGGCGATGGCCTCCTGGGCCTGCTTCTTGGTGCCGACGAACAGGACGGTGCCGCCGTGGGCGACGGTCTCCTTGACGAAATCGTACGCCTGGTCGATGTACGTCAGGGTCTGCTGCAGGTCGATGATGTAGATGCCGTTGCGGTCGGTGAAGATGAACCGACGCATCTTCGGGTTCCAGCGGCGGGTCTGGTGGCCGAAGTGGGCACCTGCGTCGAGCAGCTGCTTCATGGAGATGACTGCCATGATGTGTTGAGGGCTCGTCCGGCTTGAAAGCAGCCGAACCGCGAGGCCCTCGTCCTCGCTTTCTGAACGTGTATCGGGTTATGCCCATCAGCCGGGTGGCCTCGGGCCCTGGTGTCCGCGCCGGACCTCACCCCCGTTGCCGGGGGCACCTACTGGTCCGTCGTCCGGGTGGTCCGTGAGTCCAGGGAATCCCTGAGCCCCTCGGGTCCGGATACCCTGCCGGTGACGGCAGGGCAGGACACGCGAAGTCAATCGACTGCAGAGTCGACCGCACGGGAAGCATATCCCTTCCCGCCCCAACCGCCAAGGTGGCCGGACCGGACTTTCTGTGGATGGTCGTCGAATCTGTCCACAATCGGGCGACCGGGGCTGGCCGAATTCGGGATTGCCCGGTGCACTGGGGCCATGGCGACTTTTCGGTTCGGTGGTCTCGTGACTCTCGGCATGGCCCCTGCGGTCGCGGTCAGTGTGTTCGTCGGGGCGGTGTCCCCGGCCGCGCCGATCGCCGATTTCCTCAGCCCGCTACCGGGCGCAGTGGACCCGGTAACCGCATTCGATCCGCCCGATCGGCGGTGGGCCGCGGGGCATCGGGGCATCGACCTGGCCGCGACCGTGCTCTCGCCGGTGCAGGCTCCCGCCGACGCCACCGTCCTGTTCGCGGGACAGGTCGGTGGAAAGCCCGTCGTGTCACTGGACCACGGGGGCGGGCTCCGCACGACGTACGAGCCGGTGACCGCCACGGTTGATGCGGGGCAGGTGGTCGCCGCCGGTGAGGTGATCGGCCATCTGGTCGCGGGACACCCCGGGTGTCCGGTGGAGGCATGTCTGCACTGGGGCGCGCGGGTGGCCTCGGGTGGCCCATCCGGGGACGACGACGACTACGTCAACCCCCTCGGACTGCTCGCGGACGCCGACCGACCGATCCGGCTCAAACCGACCCAGCCCGGCGACGGCGTGTGAGTTCATCCCGGCCACTCCCCGCGACATCTGGCTCACTCCCACAGAATTCGCTCTCACGCCCGCGGGTGGGCGCCCCGGTAGGCGGCGCGGAGCCTGTCTGCGGAGACGTGGGTGTAGATCTGCGTGGTGGCGGGGGTCGAGTGTCCCAACAACTCCTGGACGTGTCGCAGATCCGCGCCGCCCGCCAGCAGGTGTGTCGCGGAGCTGTGGCGCAGCGCGTGTGGCGAGACCCGGGGCGCACCCGGGGTCGCGGCGGTGACCTCGTTGACGATCCGCCGTGCCGCCCGCGGATCGAGCCGGCCTCCGCGGACCCCGAGGAGCAGCGCCGGTCCGGAACCGTCGACGGCCAGGGCGGGACGGCCGCACTCGAGCCAGGAGCGAAGCGCGGTGTCCGCGGGTCGGCCATACGGGACGGACCTCTCGCGGTCCCCTTTGCCGATCACCCGAAGCAGGCGCCGTTCGGCGTCGACGTCGTCCACGTCGAGCCCGCACAGTTCGGCGACGCGGATCCCGCAGGAGTACAACAGCTCCACGACCAGCTGATCGCGGATCGCCACCGGGTCCCCCTCCGCGGCACCGAGTTCGCTCGTGCGCACCACCTCGGCGGCCTGGCCCGCCTGGAGGACCTCCGGGAGATGTCGGTGCGGGCGGGGTGCCTCCAGGCGAGCGGCGACATCGGTCGGGACGAGTCCGGTCCTCAGCGCCCAGGTACTGAACGACCGGGCCGCGGCCACGCGGCGGGCGATGGTCGAGCGCGCCGCCCCCGCGGCCACCTGACCGGCGAGCCACGAGCGGAGGGCGGGCAGGGTGAACGCGGTTCTGAGATCGGCCGAGGAGGCCAGGCCCGTCGCCTCGCCCCGCCCTCCTGCTCCGGCAGTTCCGGCAGCTCCGGCAGTTCCCACGGTCCCCGCCGCTCCGGCAGCAAGCGTGACCAGGAGCGCCCGGACATCCGAGCGGTATGCGCGGACCGTCGACTCCGACCGCGATCGACCTGAGCGCAGGTGCTCCGCGAAGTCATCCAGGACCGGCTCGAGCGCGGCCGGAAGTCCCCGCGCGCTGCCGTCGTCTCGTCCCACCTGCCCCATGAGTACCAATCATCACCGCGCTCGGGTCAACACGCAAGCACGGGCTCAGTCGACCGGGAGGCTCATCTGAATTCCCCCGTCCCCCGAGCGGTGCCACCCCTCGTGTCCCCGGACCGCAGCGCCGGTCGCCATCAGCCGGCCGAGGACTGCGCGGGCCGTGCCCGGCGAGACGCCCGCGGAAGCCGCCACCTCCGCGGGTGCGACGCCGCCGCTCAGTGGCAGCGCTTCGAGAATCCGCCGGGTCACGTCGTCCAGTCCGTCCCACGTGGAGGCGTCCCCGCGCGGCGATGGGGAGACTTCGCCCAGATCGCCGGCCAGTTCCACCACGTCGGCTGTCCGGCTGATGAGGATCGCGCCCTTGTCCCTGATCAGAAGATGGGTTCCAACGGAGGCCACCGAGGTGACGGGCCCCGGGACCGCGCCCACGGGACGCCCCAGGGCCTCCGCCCACGCAGCAGTGCTCAAGGCGCCACTGCGGGCGGCCGCCTCGACGACCACCGTCGCCGAGGACAGCGCCGCGATGATGCGGTTCCGGTCGAGGAATCTGTACCGAGTGACGCCGGTGCCGGGCGGTTGTGCCGAGATCACCGCACCGGTCCGGGCGACCTCCTGCAACAGTGCCTCGTTGCCGCGGGGATACAACCTGTCGACACCGCCGGCGAGAACCGCGATCGTCGCGCCGCCCGCACCCACCACGGCCCGGTGTGCCATCGCATCGATGCCGAACGCACCGCCGGAGATGACCGTGAAGTCCTCGGCAGCCACCCCCGCACACAGGTCCGCGGTCACGGCCCGTCCGTATGAGGTCGGGGCACGGGTGCCGACCACCGCGACCGTGCGACGCAGGGCCAGGTCCGGATCGGCGGGGCCGCGCCACCACAGCCCCAGCGGACGCAGTGCGGTGGGCACCCCACCGGAGGACTCGCGTCGCCGGCCCCTCGGCCGATCCAGGGGCGCGAGCTGCCAGTCCGGCCACCCGGGGTCGCCCGGCACCACGATTCGCGCACCCACGTCGTGGGCCCGCCCGATGAGTTCGGTTCCGTCCACCAGCGCGAATCGCCCCTCCGTCTGGTCGGTGAGCGCCTCCCCCACCGCCCGGACCCTGATGCGCTGTTCGGCCTCGACCGGGCCGACGAGGTCGACCAGATCCCACAGCTGCGCGGTGGGCCGCTCGGTCACCGCACCGAGGTAGGCGTACGCCGCCCGGACGTCGTCACTCACGGGTGTGCCCGCGTCGAATTCCCCCGTCATCAGTCCTCTCCCCTCAGCACCATCGCCTCGGCAACGTGCGACTCGGTCGGCACGAGCGCCCCCTCCAGATCCGCGACGGTCCACGCCAGTCGCAGACATCGATCCACGCCCCGCGGCGACAGGACACCATGGGCCAGAGCCCGGTCCAGTGGACGCAGAGCCCGCCTGTCCAGGGCTTTCACGGACCGGAGCACCCGGCCAGGGACGTCCGCGTTGGATACCGCCCCGTTCGCGTCCTCGCAGGCAGCCCACCGTCCGGCTGCTGTCGACCTCGCCGTCGTCACCCTCTCCCGGACCACCGACGAATCCTCGACCTCACCCACGGACAGCAACCCCGACCCCACGGGCAGGGTGCGGCCGGCGATGTCGATCCGGTCCCGCAGCGGCCCGGTCAGGGCCCGCCCGTACCGACGCCTGGCGTCCGGGGTGCACGTGCACGTATCGGGCCGCGCGCTCCCACAGGGACAGTCGTTGGCCGCCATGACGAGTTGGAATCGTGCGGGAAACGCGACGATCCCCTCGCTGCGGGCGATCCGGACCTCGCCCTCCTCCATCGGGGTGCGCAGGCTGTCGAGGACCTTGGTCGAGAACTCGGCGCACTCGTCGAGGAAGAGGACGCCCTGGTGGGCGAGCGACACCGCCCCCGGCCGGGGCGTACTCGTGCCACCGCCGATGAGCGCCGCCTCCGAGGCCCCGGAATGTGGGGCGACGAACGGTGGTCGGCGAAGGAGCGGATCCCTCGGTGACAGCCTGCCCATGATCGAGTGGATCGCCGTGGCCTCCAGCGCCGCCTGCTCGGCCAGATCCGGCAGCAGGCCGGGCAGTCGACGGGCCAGCATCGTTTTGCCGGTGCCGGGTGGGCCCTGCAGCAAAACGGCGTGGCCCCCGGCGGCCGCGACCTCGATACAGCGGCGACCGTCCTCCTGCCCCACGATCTCCGACAGGTCCGTGTCGTCCCGGGTGTGCGGCCGGTGCGATTCCCGCGCCTCGGCGATCAGGTCGCCCGAACCGCGGGCCCACACCGCGAGCATGGCCAGCGACTCGGCACCGGCGGAAGCGATCCCTGCGACCAGCCGCGCCTCCGCGAGATTCGCCTCGGGGACGATGACCCGATCCAGGCCGGCATCACGCGCGGCGAGGATCGACGGCAGGACTCCCCGCACGGGCCTGATCCGACCGTCCAGGGCGAGCTCGCCGAGCAGGAGGGTCCCCTCGAACGCCGAGGCCGGGAGCTCGCCCGACGCGGTCAGCACGCCCACGGCCAGAGGCAGGTCGAAGCCGGACCCACGCTTGGGGATCCCGGCGGGCGACAACGACAGTACGACCTTGCCGGGAGGCCAAGTCAGACCGGAGTTGGCCACCGCCGCGCGCATCCGGTCCCTGGCCTGGAGCACCGCCTTGTCGGCGAGGCCGACGATGCTGATCCCCGGAAGCCCGCGACCGACGTCCGCCTCCACCTCGACCAACTGCCCTCCGACGCCCTGCAGGGTCACGGCCCATGTCCGTCCGAGCGCCACCGTCACATCACGTCCTCGAGCAGTTCGAGGCGGGGGTTGCTCTCATCGGACAGGTCCACCGCGACCACGTCGAAGTGGACCTCGCGCCACCTGGTCGGATTCTCGGTGAGCCAGGCTGTGGCGAGTTCGCGAATCTTGTGCTGCTTGGAACCGGTCACCGCCTCGGCCGCCGTGCCGAACCGCGTCCCCGTTCTGGCCTTCACCTCGACGAACCGCAGCCGGCCGGCGGCATCCAGGATCACCAGATCGAGTTCACCGTTCCGGTGATGCCAGTTCTGCGCCAGGACCACGCCACCTCGGGCGGTGAACAACGCTGCCGCGTGCTTCTCCCCCAGGCGCCCGATCCGTTGGCGACGATCCGACCCACCTCGCCCTGCCCCACTCGACCCGCCCGCACCCAACATCGTCCGCCCCTCCCGGCGAGCCGGGCCGTCCGGTTCGCCGGGGCCCACCCTGCCGGACGGCAAAGACCCGACCCGCTGTTCGCGGGCCGGGTGGGAGGCGTCCTGTGGACGCGTGTGTCAGCTGTGGGAGCCCTGGATCGGGGCCTACTCGGGGAGCCGCAACTCGGGCTTGTCGAGCTCCTCGATGTTGACGTCCTTGAAGGTGAGAACACGGACGTACTTGACGAAACGCGCAGGTCGATACATGTCCCACACCCAGGCGTCCGACATCCGGACGTCGAAGTAGACCTCCCCGTCAGCCGACCTCGGGATGAGCTCCACCGCGTTGGCGAGGTAGAAGCGGCGCTCCGTTTCGACGACGTAGGTGAACTGCCCGACGATGTCGCGGTACTCGCGGTACAGCGAGAGCTCCATCTCGGTCTCGTAGTTCTCCAGATCCTCGGCGCTCATCTACTGCTCCTCGAATGCACCTGCGCGGCGCGACGGACGTTGGCGTACGACATGCGGTGGATGTCGCTGGGACCGAGCTTCTCGATCGCCCTGACGTGACGTGCGGTTCCGTAACCCTTGTGGGAGGCGAACCCGTATCCCGGGTACCGCGAGTCGAGGTCCACCATAATCCGATCCCGCGTCACCTTCGCGAGGACACTCGCGGCGGCGATGGATGCGACCACCCCATCACCCCCGATGACGGATGTGGACTGGCACCCGAGCCCGTCCACGGCGAACCCGTCGGTGAAGACGAACCCCGGTGTGGGGTCGAGGCCGGCGACCGCACGGCGCATCCCTTCCAGGTTGCAGCGATGAATGCCGCGCTGGTCGATGCGAGTCTGATCGATCTCCACCACGGTGAACGCCACGGCCCGCCGGACAATCGCCCCGTAGAGGCGGTCACGGGTGGCCTCGGACAGACGCTTCGAGTCGTCCAGGTCCGCGAGCTCCGGATGCAGCCGGTCGCCCAGGACGCAGGCCGCCACCACCAGCGGGCCGGCGCAGCAGCCCCGGCCCGCCTCGTCCACCCCGGCCGCCGGGCCGAGGCCGCGACGGGAGATAGCCGCCTCCAGTGCCAGGCGTCCGTCACGGCGTGTCACCCGAACCCGACGCGGTAGGACCGGGGTGGGGCGTGCCCGGGTCACCCGACGCTGATGTCCGGGGACTCGACGGAGCCGATACGGCCGAACGGCAGGATGATCGCCTGGACCTTGCCGATGATGTTCTCCCCCGGGACCGTGCCCTGGAACTCGTCACCCATGTGGAATCGGGAGTCCGCGGAGTTGTTCCGGTTGTCGCCCATCACCCAGTAGTTGCCCTCGGGAACCGTGACTGGCCCAAACGCACAATTCAGCGGGTTGCGGTCGATCGTGGGGTCCGCGTTGAGGTACGGCTCATCCAGCGGCTGTCCGTCCACCATGAGCCTGCCGTCCGGGGAGCATCCGCCCACCGTCTGCCCGCCGACGGCGATGACGCGCTTGACCATGTCGTTCTGGTCCGGTGGGACGATGCCGATGACGCCGCCGATGTTCTGCAGCGTGCGGATCACGGGGTTGTCCGACCGGATGGACTGGTACGCCTGATTCCACGAGTCCGGGCCCTCGAACACCACCACGTCTCCGGGCTCGGGCTCCCCGAACCGGTAGCTGATCTTGTCCACGAAGATGCGGTCGCCGGTGCAGCCGGCGCAGCCGTGCAGCGTGGGCTCCATCGACTCCGAGGGGATCTGGTAGACCCGCCCGACGAAGGTCTGGAACACGAAGACCAGCACGAGTGCGATCACCACCAGCATGGGGATCTCTATGTACCAGGGCTGGCCCTTTTTCTCGGACTTCTTCTCGACGCCGCGAGCCGGGGCCCCGTTGTCACGGGGCCCCGGCTCTGCGGGGTCATGTCCGGGCGATTCGGTGCTGCTCACCCGGATGAGCGTAGTCGATTACCTGCCGCCGACGGCGACCGGTTGGACTCGCTCTTACGCGATCAGCGCTTCTCCTTGATCTTCGCGGCCTTGCCGCGGAGCTCACGCAGGTAGTACAGCTTCGCGCGGCGGACGTCGCCCCGCACGAGCACATCGATGCGATCGATGTTGGGCGAGTGCACCGGGAAGGTGCGCTCGACGCCGACACCGAACGAGACCTTGCGGACGGTGAAGGTCTCGCGGACGCCGCCGCCCTGGCGACGGATCACGACGCCCTTGAAGACCTGGATACGCTCCTTGGCGCCCTCGATGACCTTGACGTGCACGTCAAGCGTGTCGCCGGCCCGGAACGCCGGAATGTCGTCCCGCAGGGACTTGTTGTCGATGAAGTCGAGAGTGTTCATTGATGTTCCTTGCATGTCAGGAATGAGGACAGAGGACCCTGGCGCCCACCTGGGTGGGACTACCGGTTCGTGCCCCGGATCAGCGCGACCGTACCCGGGCGCGCAACACGCCCGGAAGATCAACCCCACTAGTGTGCCATCAGCGGTGCACACGCCCCAAATCAGTGCCGTGGAGGCCGGGACCGGCGATCACCGGTCAACGATCTCCGGTCACCGATCAGGAGTCGGGCGGCGTCCACCCCGCCTCGGCGAGGACTTCACGATCCCGGGCGTCCAGTTCCGCGGCGGCCAGGAGATCGGGGCGACGCTCCGCGGTCCGTCGCAGGGACTCGTCCCGGCGCCACCGGTCGATCTTGGCGTGGTTGCCCGATTTCAGGACCTCCGGCACCGCTCGGTCCCGCCACACCTCGGGGCGGGTGTAGGACGGGCCCTCGAGGAGTCCGTCAGAGAAGGAGTCCTCCTCGTGACTGCGCCGGTTTCCCAGCACTCCCGGAAGCAGCCGAACAACTGCCTCCGCGATTACCAGCACCGCGACCTCTCCCCCGATGAGGACATAGTCGCCGATGCTGACCTCTTCGACGTCCATCACCTGCGATGCCTCGTCGACGACGCGCTGGTCGATCCCCTCGTATCGACCGCACGCGAACAACAGGTGTCTGCGTCGGGCGTAGCGCTGGGCGTCAGACTGGGTGAACGGTCGCCCGGCGGGTGTCGGGACGATCAATAGTGGCCGCTCGTCGTCGTCCCCCCGTGAGGGCGGTTCCACCTCGAGCGGTGAGTCGTCCACTGACGGTGACCCCACGAGGTCGTCGAGCGCCTCGCCCCACACGGTGGGGCGCATGACCATCCCGGGGCCGCCGCCGAAGGGCGTGTCGTCGACCGAACGGTGGACGTCGTGGGTCCAGTCGCGAAGGTCGTGAACACCGATGGACACGATGCCCCGGTCAACGGCGCGGCCCAGCAGGGCGAGGTGGAGCGGAGCGAGGTAATCGGGAAAAACGGTGACGACGTCGAGCCGTAGCAGCGGGTCCGAGCCGCCTTGATCGGCGGTGGTCACGAGCGTTCCAGCTCGAGCAGTCCCTCCGGCGGGTCGATCACGCAGGTGCCGCCGTCGAGGTCGACCTCGGGAACCAGCTCGGTCACGAACGGGACCATGGCGTCGGTACCGTCCGCCAGGCGGATGCCGAGCAGTTCGCCGGCCGGGGTGTGCATGATCTCGGTGACCTCGCCCAGGGCGGCGCCGCTGGTGTCGAGCACGCGGAGACCCACCAGCTGGTGGTCGTGGTATTCGTCCGGATCTTCCGGCTCCTCCAGATCGTCCGAATCGACCAGCAGGAGCATTCCGCGCAAGGCGTCGGCGGTGTCGCGGTCCCCGACGCCGTCCAGACGCACGAGAAGCCGCCCGGAGTGACTCCGGGCGGCTTCGATCGTGACCTCGCGGTCGGAGGTGGTGCGGCCGCGGCCGGTGCGGCCGACGAGCCGGGTGCCGGGGGCGAACCGCTCCTCGGGGGAGTCGGTACGGACCTCCACCACGAGCTCGCCGCGGATACCGTGCGACTTCACGACGCGTCCGACGACGAGCTCCATGGTGTTCCTGCCCTCCGGCTAGCGGGGTGTGGCGCTAATCAGCGGTCGGTGTCGACCACGTCGACACGGATGCCGGAACCGCCGACGGCTGCGACGATGGTCCGGATCGCCGATGCGGTGCGTCCGCCCCGACCGATGACCCGGCCGAGGTCGGTCGGAGCGACAGCGACCCGGATCACGGTGCCACGCCGACCACCACTCGCCCGCACGGACACCGCGTCGGGCTCCGACACGATGCCGCGGACGAGATGGTCGACGGCGTCGACAACCATGTCGTTCATCAGACTCAGGCCTCTGCGGACTCGGCCTCGGCGGCCTCGCCGTCGGTGGACTCGGCCTCAGCGGACTCGGACTCGGCAGCCTTGGCGGCCTCCTCGGCAGCCTTGGCCTCTTCGGCCTTCTTGGCCTTGTCGGCCTTGCGCTTGGCGGTGATGGCCTCGGCGGACGGCTCGCCCTGGGCCTCCTCGAGCGCCTTGTTGAACAGCTCCAGCTTGGTGGGCTTGGGCTCGGCGACCTTCAGGGTGCCCTCGGCGCCCTCGATGCCCTTGAACTTCTGCCAGTCACCGGTCACCTTGAGGAGGGCCTCGACGGCCTCGGTCGGCTGCGCGCCGACGCTCAGCCAGTACTGCGCGCGCTCGGAGTCGATCTGGACGAAGCTGGGCTCCTCCTTGGGACGGTAGAGACCGATGGTCTCGATCGACCGGCCGTCGCGGCGGGTGCGGGCGTCCGCGACGATCACGCGGTACTGCGGGTTGCGGATCTTGCCGAGGCGGGTGAGCTTGATCTTGACGGCCATGTGGGCGTCTCACTTTCTGTTGCAGGTCACGTGGCGATTCGGCAACGCCCGCACTGGTTGCGGGGTTCGGTTTCGCCTTGCGGGTGACCGCCGTTCGGCACAGGCCGCGGTCCGTGCTGCGAGCACGGGCCGCACCAACCGGTGACGGCGTCCAGCGATCCAGTCTAGACCGGCCGGTCCCCCCGGGACCAATCGGCCCGCCCGGTCAGCGCTTGGGGAATTTCAGGTCGTTGATGTCGATCCCCTCGAGACCCGGCGGCAGCTGGTCCAGGCCGGGCGGCATCTGCGACAGGTCCGGCATCCCGGCGGGCATGCCGGGCATCCCCGGGGGCATTCCCGGCATGCCGCCGGGCATCATTCCCCTGTTCTTGGGCGGGGTGGGGCCGCGGCCCTTACCCTTCTTGCCCTTCTTGCCCTTGCGCTGGTTCTTCCGGTTGCCGCCGGGCATGCCCATCTGGCCGGCCATTCGGCTCATCATCTTGCGCGCCTCGAAGAACCGGTCGACCAGCTGGTTGACGTCGGTGACGGTCACGCCGGAGCCCTTGGCGATGCGCTGGCGGCGGGAGGCGTTGATGACCTTCGGATTGGCCCGCTCCTCCGGGGTCATGCCGCGGATGATGGCCTGGATGCGGTCGAGGTACTTCTCGTCGATGTCCCCGACGGCGTCCTTCATCTCCTTGCCGCCGGGCAGCATGCCCAGGAGATTGCCGATCGGTCCCATCTTGCGGATCATCAGCATCTGGTCGAGGAAGTCCTCGAGGGTCAGTTCGCCGGAGCCGATCTTGGCTGCGGTCTTCTCCGCCTCCTGGGCGTCGAAGACGGTCTCGGCCTGCTCGATCAACGAGAGCACGTCGCCCATGCCGAGGATCCGGCTGGACATCCGCTCCGGGTGGAAGACGTCGAAGTCCTCGAGCTTCTCGCCGTCCGAGGCGAACATGATCGGCGTGCCGGTCAGCTCGCGGACGCTGAGCGCGGCGCCGCCCCGGGCGTCACCGTCGAGCTTGGTGAGGACGACGCCGGTGAAGCCGACGCCCTCGCGGAACGCCTCGGCGGTGATGACGGCGTCCTGACCGATCATGGCGTCGAGGACGAAGAAGGTCTCGTCGGGCTGGACGGCGTCACGGATCCCGCGGGCCTGGGCCATCAGTTCGTCGTCGATACCGAGCCGGCCGGCGGTGTCGACGATGACGATGTCGTGCATCTTGGCGCGGGCGTGCGCGAGTCCGCGCTGTGCCACGGAGACGGGCTCCTGGACGCCAACGACCTCGCCGTCCCCACCGACGGAGGTACCGGGGTGCGGCGCGAAGACCTGGACCCCGGCGCGTTCACCGACGATCTGGAGCTGGTCCACGGCGCCGGGACGCTGGAGGTCACAGGCCACGAGCAGCGGCGTGTGACCCTGCCCCTTGAGCCAGTGCGCGAGCTTGCCGGCGAGCGTGGTCTTACCCGCACCCTGCAGGCCCGCCAGCATGATCACGGTCGGGGGCTGCTTGGCGAACTCGATCCGCCGCGCCTCACCGCCCAGGATCGCCGTGAGCTCGGCGTCGACGATCTTGACGACCTGCTGCGCCGGGTTGAGCGCCTCGGAGACCTCGGCACCCTTGGCCCGCTCCTTGACCCGCGAGATGAAGGTGCGCACGACCGGCAGCGCCACGTCGGCCTCGAGCAGCGCGAGCCTGATCTCGCGCGCCGTCGCGTCGATGTCGGCGTCGCTGAGCCGGCCTTTGCCACGCAGGTCCTTGAGCGCACCTGTGAGGCGGTCGGACAAGGATTCGAACACGGCAACAGCTCCCTGGTTCGCGGCCGGGGCCTGCTCCAGGCCTCGGTGTCGTCGGCGACGACTCCACACAGGGTATCGGCACCGCGCGTCCCGGTACACGCTGAGGTCGATTGCGTCCGTGCGAGATCAGGACAGTGCCGCCTCCACGACCGCCGCCGTGCTCAGCACCGCGCCGGGACCCGACAGCGCGAACGCGTCCTCGACCGCCGATCCCCGCGTTCGCACCACGACCCAGTCGATCCTCGCGCCGGCCCCCAGCACGGCCGTGACGATCTGGGCCAACAGCCCCGGCCGGTCCCGGGCACGGACCTCGAGAATCACCCCGTCCCCGTCGGATCTGGCGCTGACCAGCACGGACACCGGCGTGTCCCCCGGATGGTGCTCGGTGGCCCGCGCGAGCGCGGCGCGCATGGGGCCGGGCAGGCCGGAGTCGATCGTCCGGCGCAGGTCCGTGGCGAGCACGCGCGGGTCGACGGGCGCGCCGAACCCGGTGGCCACGGTCAGCACGGCCCGCATGCCCCCGGGAGGCCGCAGGTCGATGCGCGCCTCCACCACCTCGAGCCGGTGAAACGCCAGCACCCGGGCCGCCGCCTCGAGCGAGCGCCCACCGCCGGGCACGACCAGGGTGACCTCGTGGCGCGTCCCCGCGCCCGTGGCCTCGAGGTCGACGACGACGTCGGGCTTCCCGCGTGGACGGGAAGCCTCCACGGCGGGGACGTCCGGAACCTCCAGCCGGCCGGACGGTCGCTGGCGGCATGCAGCGACCAACGCGGCATGCGCACGAGCCTTTCCCCGGGTCCAGACCGTCGGCCCGGTGGCGCGCGAGTCGGCCTCGGTCAGGGCGGCCAACACATCCATCGCGACCGCGTCGTGCTCCAGGTGGGCCAGGAGGTTCGCGGCCGTGGCCGGATCGCCTGGATCGTGACGAGAGATGCTCGTGACGAACAGCAGGTGGTGGCGCACGATTCGGGCGAGGGTGTCCTCGTCGTCGTCGTCCAATCCCAGTCGCCTGGCGACCGGCCGCACCATTTCCGCCCCGGTGACACTGTGGTCACCGGGGCGGCCTTTACCCAGGTCGTGCAGGAGCGCGGCGAGCAGCAACAGGTCGGCGCGGCGCACCGTCGTGGTCAGGCGCGCGGCGAGGACCACGGTCTGGATCAGGTGGCGGTCCACGGGGAACACATGGGCGCGGTCCCGGGCGGGCAGGTCGCGGATCTCCGACCACTCCGGCAGCAGCCGCTCCCACAGGCCGCTCCGGTCGAGCGCCTCGAACACCGGCGGCATGGCCTCCCCGGCCCCCAGGAACACCAGCAGATCGGACAGCGCGGTGTCGGGCCACCGGCCCTGAGGCGCGGGGCACCGCTGGGCGAGCACCCCGAGCGTCGGCGGGGCGATCGGCAGCCCGGCGCGTGCGGCGGCGGCCGCCACCCGCAACGGCAACCACGGATCGGACTCGGCGCGCACACCCCGCGCCAGCGCCACCTCGCCGGCGTGCTCCACCACCCCCTCGGCCAACGGGCGACGCACCGGTGAGCGGCGGAGCAGACCCGTGAGCCCGCGCGTGGACAGTGCCGCGCACGACACCCGTAGAGCCTGGTCGGTGGTGAAGGAGATCGTGCGGGAGGCGTCGCCGAGCACGCGGGCGAGCTCGAACCGGTCACCCACGCCGAGGGCGGCCCCCACCTCGTCCCCGTACTGGGCGTGCAGGACCTCGCGGGCGCGGCCACTGGCCCGGTGCAGCTCGGTCCGGGCGTCGAGGACCCGCGCATGTGCGGCCGCGAAGTCACCCGGCCGGGCCGACCTGCCGTCGCAGAGGTGGGCGAGCGTCAGCGCCGACACCAGCTGCACGTCCCGCAGGCCCCCGGCCCCGTGCTTGAGGTCGGGCTCGGTGAGGTGGGCTATCACTCCCGCGCGCTGGCGCCTGGCCGCGGCCGAGGCCACCAGGTCGTCGTACCGCGAGGCGATCTGGCCGCGCCACTGGCGGCGGGCGCCATCAACAACCAGCGCACCCAGATCCGGGTCCCCCGCCAGCACGCGGGCATCCAGCAGGCTGAGCCCCGCGCAGACATCGGACGCGGCGACGGCCAGGCTCTGGTCCACCGTCCGGACGCTGTGGTCCAGCCCGATCCCCGAATCCCAGAGCGGGTACCACAGGCGGTCGGCGATCGCGGCCAGCTCGCGGTCCGGGCGCCGCTCGTGGACGAGCAGCAGGTCCAGGTCCGAGAACGGGAGGACCTCGCGGCGCCCCAGCCCGCCGAGCGCGATGAGGGCAAACCCGCTCCCCTGCCCGATGCCCGCCTCTTGCGCCAGCAAACCGAGCTCGCGCTCATACAACGCGCACAACGTCCGCCGCAGCTCCGCCGCGGAAAGGTCCGCGTGGCCCCGGCTCAGCAGATCCGCGCGTCCATCCCTGAGTGCCTGCGCCCGATGACTGCCGAATGTCCCGCTCATCGTCGACTCCTCCCCCGCGTTCCCCGGCGGCCGCGCTAGATGGCGGCCGGGCCCTGTTCGCCGGTGCGGACGCGGACGATGCTCTCGACCGGGGTGACCCAGACCTTGCCGTCGCCGATCGTCCCGGTGCGGGCGGCGTCGACTACCAGCGTGATGACGGTGTCGACGGCGTCGTCGTCCACCACCACCTCGACCTTGATCTTGGGGACGAAGTCCACGGCGTATTCCGCGCCGCGGTAGACCTCGGTGTGTCCCTTCTGGCGGCCGAAGCCCTGGACCTCGCTGATGGTCAGGCCGTGGATGCCGGCCTGCTCGAGTGCGGCTTTGACGTCGTCAAGCGTGAACGGCTTGATGATTGCGGTGACGAGCTTCATGTCGTGATTCCTTCTTCTCTGTCCGTCTGTCCGTCTGTGCGTATATCCGGCTCAGCGGATCAGTGCGGTGGTGGAGGGCTCGTATGCGGTCTCGGCGTGCTGGGTGCCATCGATTCCCGACTGTTCGTCGGCCGCGTCGATCCGCCAACCGAGCGGCTTGCACAGGGCCCAGGCGATCGTGGTCATCACCGCGGTGAACCCCAGGGCGACCACCGCGATCACCGCCTGGATGACCAGGAGTTTCCAACCGTCGGCGGAATAGAACAGTCCGGCCGCGGTGTCGAACGTTCCGGTGGCGAACAATCCGATCGCCACGGTGCCCCACAGTCCGGCGACCAGGTGGACGCCCACCACGTCGAGGGAGTCGTCGTATCCGAAGCGGTACTTCAGCCCCACCGCGAGTGCGGAGAGGATTCCGGCGACCGCGCCCAGGGCAACGGCACCGAGCGGACTGACCGAACCGGCGGCTGGCGTGATGGCCACGAGTCCGGCTACCACGCCGGAGGCGGCACCGAGGCTGGTGGCGTGGCCGTCCCGGATGCGTTCGGCGACGAGCCAGCCGAGCATCGCTGCAGCCGCGGCCGCGGTGGTGTTGACCCACGCCAGGCCGGCCGCGCCGTTGGCGCCGAAGGCCGATCCCGCGTTGAAACCGAACCAGCCGAACCACAACAGTGCGGCGCCGAGCATGACCAGCGGCAGGTTGTGCGGCCGGTACGCGGTGCGCCCGAACTCCAGGCGCTTGCCGATGAGCAGGACCAGGACCAGGGCAGCGATTCCCGCGTTGATGTGGACGACGGTGCCGCCGGCGAAGTCGATCGGGGCCACCGCTGCGGTCAGGCCGCCCTCACCGTCGTCGACGGTGCCGAAGATCTTCGCCGCGATCCCGTTCTCCGAGTGGGACAGCAGGCCGCCACCCCACACCATGTGCGCGAGTGGGAAGTAGGCCAGCGTCACCCAGATGCCGGCGAACGCCATCCATGTTCCGAACTTCACGCGCTCGGCCAGTGAGCCCGAAATGAGTGCCACCGTGATGATCGCGAAGGTCACCTGGAAAGCGACATCGACGACCTGCGGGTAGGCACCCGATCCGGAGGCCACCCACCCCGAGGCATCGCCGATCACTCCGGAGAGACCGAACATCTCGAACGGGTTGGCAAACACTCCGCCGACGGACTGACCGCCGTAGGACATCGACCAGCCCCACAGCAGGTAGATGATCCCGACCAGTCCCATCGAGCCGAACGACATCATCATCATGTTGAGCACGGACTTCTGTCGCGACATCCCACCGTAGAAGAGCGCCAGTGCGGGTGTCATGAGCAGCACCAGTGATGCCGCCATGAGCATCCAGGCCGTGTCTCCCGTATCGAACTCACCTGTCACCGTTCGCCTCCTGCTCATTCGTCGAGGAGCGGCTTGTCGCTCCCCCGTCTGAGACAAGAGATTTCCGTCGAGGTGTTGCGGCGGGTGCGCGCCAGTGTTTCCGATCCGTTACGTGCGGGACCCGATCGTTCCGATTGTGTGTCGTGCTCCTCACCGCACGCCGGACCGCCGGAAATGCCACAGCCGCGCCTCTCAGGTGCAGCCGCTCCGGATATATCGGGAGCGGCTGCACCAGAGAGGCGCGGCTGTCAGCGTCAGCACGCCGGTGCGGGTCAGGTGCCGAGAAGTGCGTTGACGAACGCCTCGGGGGTGAACGGTGCGAGGTCGTCGGCGCCCTCGCCCAGTCCCACGAGTTTCACCGGCACGCCGAGCTCATGCTGTACCTGGAACACGATGCCGCCCTTGGCGGTGCCGTCGAGCTTGGTGAGGACGACGCCGGTGATGTCCACGACGTCCTTGAACACGCGTGCCTGCATCAGACCGTTCTGGCCGGTGGTCGCGTCGATCACGAGCAGGACCTCGTCCACCTCGGTCTTCTTCTCCACCACACGCTTGACCTTGCCGAGCTCGTCCATCAGTCCCGTCTTGGTGTGGAGTCGGCCGGCGGTGTCGACGAGCACGGCGTCGACCCCGGTCTCCACGCCGCGAGCGACCGCGTCAAACGCGACGGAGGCCGGGTCCGCCCCCTCCTTGCCGCGGACGACCTCGGCGCCGACACGCTCGGCCCAGGTCTGGAGTTGGTCCGCGGCCGCGGCGCGGAAGGTGTCGGCGGCGCCAAGGAGGATGGCGCGACCGTCCGCGACGAGCACGCGCGCGAGCTTGCCGGTCGTGGTGGTCTTGCCGGTGCCGTTGACGCCCACGACGAGGAGCACCGCTGGCGTGCCGTCGTTGGGCAGTGCCTTGAGCGAGCGGTCGTACTCGGGGTGGAGATTGTCGATGAGGGTCTGGCGCAGAAGGTCGCGGACCTCGGCTTCGGTGCGCACCTGGCGGGTGGCGATCTCCTCGCGGAGGGTGTCCACGACACGCTGAGTCATCGCGGCGCCGAGGTCGGCCATGATCAGGGTGTCCTCGATCTCCTCCCAGGCGTCCTCGTCCAGGTCGCCCGCGCCGAGCAGTCCCAGCAGTCCCTGCCCGACGGAGTTCTGTGACCTCGAGAGTCGACCACGGAGACGGTCGAGTCGACCGGCGGACGGATCGATGCGCTCGATCGGCGCGACCGGCTCCGGTGCGCCGGTGATGACATCCGGTGAATGGACGGGCAGGTCCTCGTCGGGAACGTCCTCCGGAGCCACCACCGGCTCGACAGGTGCGGGCTCCACGACGACGGTCTCGGGGCTGGGCCCGGGTTCGATGTCGGGCTCGGGCTCGGGGAACTGCTCGCCCTCGGACGGGGCCGGCGTCTGCGGCTTCTCCGTGGGTGCGCTCGGCGCAT
>DGYFI06202__coassemble_468_pt1 | contig 30975 bp, 27 predicted proteins | sample DGYFI06202__metabat2_low_PE_018 | metagenome-assembled genome bin DGYFI06202
CGTGCTCGACGAGGCGACGAGCGCGCTCGACAGCGAGTCCGAGGCGCTCGTGCAGGACGCCCTCGAGAACCTCATGCGCGGACGCACCTCGCTCGTCATCGCTCATCGTCTCTCGACCGTCGCCGCGCTCGACCGCATCGTGGTCATTCGCGACGGCGAGGCGATCGGGGTTCTGCTCGCTCGCATGGGCGCCAGCGACACGCGAGACCTGTGGGAGGAGCGCCGGTCCCGGGGCGAGGTCCGCGCCACCGCGAACCGACTCGCCAACTTCGATGACGCGAATCTCCGACGTTCCGCCCGGGCCGCGGTGGCCGCCGCGGCCCGGGTCCAGCGTGCTCTGGAGATCCTGGGCGAGGACGTCCCGGATCACCTACTTTCGGCCGGCGAACTCCGGGTACAGCACCGGCAGTCCTCGCTCGAGGAACTCGGGCAGCTCGCCGATCCGCCCATGACAAAGGACGCCGTGGCGGGCCGGATTCGTCGCCTGCTGTCGATGGCGGACCGAAAGGCATCAGAGCTCGGTATCCCGGACACGGAGTCCGTGGTCACAGAGGACATGCTCGACGACGCCTAAATGGCGGCGGGACCCTGCACGGGTGTTAGCCGCTGCGGGTAGTCTGGGTCACGTCATCGGCCACGTGTGGCCGTTATGGCGCTGAACGTTCTCGCACCATCAATCTCGCAGCATCAATAAGGAGACATCGAAGTGACCGTGCGCGTAGGCATCAACGGATTCGGACGTATCGGCCGCAACTTCTACCGCGCGGTGGAGGCTCTCAAGGCCCAGGGCGAGACTGACATCGAGATTGTCGCCGTCAACGATCTCACCACGAACGACATGCTCGCCCACCTCCTGAAGTACGACTCGACGCTCGGTCGCCTGGGCAAGGACGTCACCTTCGACGACAACTCTCTGACCGTCGGTGGCACCAAGATCGGCGCCCTGGCGATCAAGGAGGGCCCTGCCTCCGTGCCGTGGGGTGACTACGGAGTGGACGTCGTCGTCGAGTCCACCGGCATCTTCACGAACGCCGACAAGGCACGCGGTCACCTGGAAGGTGGGGCCAAGAAGGTCATCATCTCGGCCCCCGCCTCCGGTGAGGACCTCACCGTGGTCATGGGCGTCAATGACGATCAGTACGACGGCTCGCAGACGATCATCTCTAACGCATCCTGCACGACCAACTGCCTCGCGCCGGTCGCCAAGGTCCTGTCCGACGAGTTCGGCATCATCAAGGGCCTGATGACCACTGTTCACGCGTACACGGCCGATCAGAACCTGCTCGACGCGCCGCACAAGGATCCGCGCCGTGCCCGCGCTGCCGCGCTGAACATGGTTCCGACCTCCACCGGTGCCGCCAAGGCCGTCGCCCTGGTCCTGCCGGAGCTCAAGGGCAAGTTCGACGGCTACGCCGTGCGTGTCCCGCTGCCCACCGGCTCGCTGACCGACCTCACGGTCGAGCTCGAGAAGAAGGCGTCGGTCGACGAGGTCAACGCGGCGGTCAAGGCCGCTGCCGAGGGGCCGATGAAGGGCATCCTCAAGTACACCGAGGATCCGATCGTGTCCTCCGACATCGTCACCGATCCGCACTCGTCGATCTTTGACGCGCCGCTGACCAAGGCCATCGACGGCCAGATCAAGATCGCCTCCTGGTACGACAACGAGTGGGGCTACTCCAACCGCCTCGCCGACCTGATCGGCCTCGTCGGCAAGTCCCTCTGATCTTTTCAGGGGCCTGACAACACCAGTTCCACCACCGGGCCCGGTCCGCGGACGCACTCAGGTGCGTTCCGACCGGGCCCGGTCGGGCATCAGCACTCATCCATCACCACAGCACATCCCCACAGGAGTCCACCCCATGGCAGTGAGCACGCTCTCCGACCTGCTTGAGGCCGGCGTTGAGGGTCGCAAGATCCTCGTCCGCTGTGACCTCAACGTCCCGCTCGACGGGACGACGATCACGGACGCAGGTCGCATCACGGCCTCACTGCCCACACTCAATGCCCTGCTGGACGCCGGGGCAGCCCTGGTGATCACCGCTCACCTCGGTCGACCCGGCGGCAAGGTGGACTCGGAATACTCTCTGGCTCCTGTGGCCGAGAAGCTCGGCGACGAACTCGGCCGCTACGTGCAGCTCGCCGGTGACGTGGTGGGGTCCGACGCCCGTGAGCGCGCCAACGGACTGACCGACGGCGACGTCCTGCTCGTCGAGAACGTGCGCTTCGATCCGCGTGAGACGAGCAAGAACGAGGCGGAGCGTTCGGAGTTCGCAGCTGAACTGGCGAAGCTGGTCGGAGAGGACGGCGCGTTCGTCTCCAACGGTTTCGGTGTGGTTCACCGTGCGCAGGCATCGGTGTACGACGTGGCCAAGGTACTGCCCGCGTACGCCGGCGATCTCGTCCAGAGCGAGGTGGACGTCCTCGCCGACCTGACCGGCGACCCGAAGCGGCCGTACGCCGTAGTGCTCGGCGGCTCGAAGGTTTCCGACAAGCTCGCCGTGATCGAGGCCCTGGCACCGAAGGTCGACACGCTCGTCATCGGGGGTGGCATGTGCTTCACCTTCCTCGCCGCACAGGGGCACTCGGTCGGATCGTCCCTCCTACAGGAGGAGATGATCGACACCTGCAAGGACCTCCTGGCCAAATTCGGCGATGTGATCACGCTGCCCGTCGACGTGGTGGCCGCCGATAGCTTTTCCGCAGATGCCCCACACGCCACGGTCTCTGCTGAAACGATCCCCGACGGCAAGATGGGCCTGGACATCGGCCCGGACTCCGTGGCCGCATTCGCCGAGAAACTCTCTGCCGCCAAGACTGTGTTCTGGAACGGCCCCATGGGCGTGTTCGAGTTCGAGGCGTTCTCCGCCGGCACTCGTGGGGTGGCCGAGGCCATCATCACCGCCACTAAGGATGGCGCATTCTCCGTCGTCGGTGGCGGCGACTCCGCCGCGGCGGTGCGGACTCTGGGATTGGGGGAGGAGAACTTCTCTCACATCTCCACCGGCGGTGGTGCCTCGTTGGAGTACCTCGAGGGCAAGGAACTTCCGGGCGTCACCGCGCTCGAGCGCGGTAACTGACTCGGATCGTCGACAACAGGAGAGAACATGGCACGCACACCGCTCATCGCCGGCAACTGGAAGATGAACCTCAATCACCTTGAGGCCATCGCACTCGTGCAGAAGGTCGCCTTCGCATTGCCAGAGAAGTACCTCGAGAAGGTGGATGTGGCGTTCATCCCGCCGTTCACCGATATCCGCGGTGTCCAGATCGTCATCGAGGGCGACAAGCTCGGATTCGCCTATGGCGCTCAGGACGTATCGGTTCACGAATCCGGCGCCTACACCGGCGAGATCTCGGGTGCGATGCTCGCCAAGCTCGGCTGCACCTATGTGGTCGTGGGCCACTCCGAGCGTCGCGATTACCACGCTGAGTCAGACGAACTGGTGGCTGCCAAGGCTGCCGCAAGCCACAAGCATGGACTCACCCCGATCGTCTGCGTTGGGGAGAAGCTCGATGTCCGGGAGGCCGGCGATCACGTGTCCTTCGTGGTCGAGCAGCTCAAGGGCTCGCTTGCCGGACTCTCCAAGGCTCAGCTCGCCGAGACCGTCATCGCATATGAGCCGGTCTGGGCGATCGGAACCGGCAAGACCGCATCGGCAGCGGACGCCCAGGAAGTGTGCTCGGCGATCCGTGGAGCGTTGGCCGATCTCGCGGACGATGAGACCGCGGAGTCGATGAGAGTGCTGTACGGCGGAAGTGTCAATGCTTCCAACGTCGGTGAGCTCCTCGAGCAGCCGGACGTCGACGGCGGCCTCGTTGGCGGCGCATCACTAAAGCCGGACGAGTTCGCACAGCTGTCTGCGATCGCCGCCGGTGGGCCGCTGCCCTGATTCCTACAGCCGGGCACGCGCAGTCCTGTGGGTCTGCGCGTGCCCGGATTAGCCACAGACTGCCAACCAGGTAGTCTGTAGCGGTCGACATCCGACCGCCCGACCCGACGTGAGGCACGATCTCTACATGAAGCTCGCCCTGGACCTGTTCCTCATCATCTCCAGCCTGCTGTTGATGCTGTTCATCCTGCTGCACCGCGGCAAGGGTGGCGGTCTGTCCTCGCTGTTCGGCGGCGGCGTTCAGTCGAGCCTGTCCGGCTCGAGCGTCGTGGAGCGCAACCTCGACCGCGTCACAGTAATCGTGTCGGTGCTGTGGCTGATCGGTATCGTGGCAGTTGGCTTGGTGGTCCGCTTCGGCTGACCCTCATCCCGCAACTTTTGGTGCGCGTTCTTCGCGCACAAGACACGGGGTGCGCCTCGTCCTCGCGGACGACGCGCACCCCGTTCAACTTTGTGCTGGGTGCCTGCCGGCACTACATCATCGACGCTGCGGGACCGTCGAGGTGAAAGGTGGTCGACTCCAAGCCCCGCGCTCCGGCGACTGGCCACTGTTGCGGATCCGTTCCTTCAATTCCCCTGGCTACCGCCTCCGCCTTGCCGTCGCCAGTGGCCACAACGATCACATGGCGCGAACGCCGGATCGCGGGAAGGGTGAAGGTGAGCCTCTCGGGTGGGGGCTTGGGGCAGTCTCTGACGCCCATAATGAGCTCTTCTGTCTCGGACACGGCAGGAGTATCGGGAAAAATCGAGTCGATATGCCCTTCCGGTCCCATGCCTAGAAGGGTCACGTCAAACAGTGGCGCATCTCCTGGGGGAAGTGACTGCGCCTCCCGGAACTCCTTCGCGGCAGCGAAGACATCAGTGTTCTCGGCACTGAGGGTCGGCCATCGGTGAATTGTTGGTCTTTCACCAAGAATATCCAGCAGGACTTCATCTAGCTGCCCGTCATTTCGCTCGGGATCTCCGGCGGCCACGAAACGCTCATCGCCGAAGTAGATGGTCACACGCTCCCATTCGATCTCGGCCGTAGCGAGCGCGGCAGCGGTCTTCACTCCCGCGCTACCACCGGTGAGCGATAACACCGCCCGACCGGACTCTGCGATGCGCTCGTTGAGATGCGTGGTGACTTCCATTGCTGCGGATGTGGCGAGACTGTCGAGGTCGGGATGAACGTGATGGCGGATGTCTGACATCGAAACTCCTGGGGTGGGCTGGGTTCTGCTGGTGAGCCGCTTGGCGTCAGCGGACCGAGGCTGAGGTGTAGATGACCCGATCGATGTTGTCGAGTGCATCCGCATAGACCCCATCGGTGTCCATGCGCCGCAACTCTTCCGAGAGACAGTCGGCGACACTGCGTCCCACGATTGCAACGCGGGTAGTGGGTTGTCCGGTTATGCGTAGCTCTGCCGCGGTGGATCTGATCTGAGTGAGCACGATTGATCCTGATTCGCGCTCGAGAACGACCATGGAGGGGCCGACTGCTCGTTGGACGTCTATCCCCAGCCTGGATGCCAGCCAACCTCCCGCCAAGTCGACAGATGCTGCTCTTTCGGGCCCGCATACCGTCGCGCCGGTGATCGGTTCATACGGCGGACTGTCCAGCGTTGCTGCGAGGATCGACCGCCAATGGGTAATTCTCGCCCAAGCCAGGTCCGTATCGCCCGGGGAATAACCGGCAACACGTTTTGCCAAAGCGTCTGTCGGATGACCTTCGGTATCGGAATCGACAATTCGACGACGTGCGAGACGTCCGACTTTGTCAGCGGAGAGCAGAGTCGGGGAATGCCGAGGCCACCAGACTGCGAGTGGCGTGTCGGGGAGAAGGAGCGGAGTCACTATCGAGGCTGACTGGGACGCCAGGCCGCCGGAGGTGCGGAGAACAACGACCTCTGCCGCGCCCGCATCCCCACCTACTCGGATCTGTCCGTCGAGTCGGTCAGGGTCGGCGCGCCGGCCACGGATGACCACGATCACACGACAAGGATGTTCGCGACTCGCCTCGTTCGCGGCGTCGATCGCGGCCTCGCTTCCACGGACGTGGTCGGTGAGCACGATGAGTGTGAGTACCCGCCCGATCGTACTGAGGCCGGCTTCTTCGCGAATCTGCACGAGCTTCTTCGCAATGTCTCTGGTGGAGGTATCGGGAAGATCGATGATCATGGTCGCCTCCATGCCCGGCCACTGCGTGCCAAGATCTCATCGGCGCCCTTGGGCCCCCAGGTGCCGGCTTGGTACTGCTCGGGGACGCCCTGCGCTGCCCACTCCCGCAGCACGGGATCGAGGAGCATCCAACTCAATTCCACTTCCCTCGAGACAGGAAACAGGGAGGGCTCGCCGAGAAGAACATCGAGAATCAGCCGCTCATAGGCCTCGGGCGACGACTCGGTGAACGCCTCGCCATAGGCGAAGTCCATATTGACGTCGCGGACCTCCATCGCAGTTCCCGGCACCTTCGATCCGAACCGCAGAGTGACACCCTCGTCCGGCTGTACTCGGATGACCAGGGCGTTCTGGCCCAGTTCCTGGGTCATCGTCGCGTCAAAGGGGAGGTGCGGAGCACGACGGAATACCACCGCGATCTCGGTTACCCTGCGGCCCAGGCGCTTACCGGTCCGAAGGTAGAAGGGCACGCCAGCCCAGCGACGATTGTGCACCTCCAGCGTGATGGCGGCGTAGGTCTCCGTCGTGGACGAGGGGTCGTACCCTTCCTCCTCCTTGAGTCCCACCACGTGCTCCGAGCCCTGCCACCCGGCCGAGTACTGTCCGCGGGCAGCGGTCTCGGAAATCGGCAGCGCCAACGACGTCGACTCGAGCACTTTGGTCTTTTCCGCCCTCAGTGCAGATGCAGAAAAGTCGGTCGGTTCTTCCATCGCGACCAGCGCCATCAACTGGATGAGGTGGTTCTGAATGACGTCGCGTGCGGCACCGATGCCGTCGTAGTAGCCCGCGCGCCCGCCGAGGCCGATGTCCTCAGCCATCGTGATCTGGACATGGTCAACGTGATTGGCATTCCAGACTGGCTCGAACAATTGGTTCGCGAAGCGGAGCGCAAGAATGTTCTGGACGGTTTCTTTGCCCAGATAATGGTCGATACGAAAGACGGAGTCCTCGGGGAACACCGCGCCCACGACATTGTTGAGTTCTTTGGCACTGGCGAGGTCGTGCCCGAACGGCTTCTCGATCACCACGCGGCGCCACGCGCCCTCTGGTCCCTTGGTCGCCCCCGTCCGATCCAGGTGTCGACATACGGTGGGGAAGTCGTCCGGTGGGATCGACAGATAGAACCCGTAGTTGCCGGCGGTGCCGCGCTCAGCCTCCAATGCGGTCAACTGCTCCGCTAAACGGTCGAATCCCGCATCATCATCGAACGTGCCCGTGACAAAACGCAGTCCGACGGCGAGTTGCTCCCAGACGTCCTCACGGAACGGGGTTCGACATCGTTCTTTTGCACACTCTCGTGCGAATTCTGCAAATTGTTCGTGAGTCCACTTCCGGCGACCGAATCCGATCAGCGAGAAGCTGGGTGGAAGGAGTCCGCGATTGGCGAGGTCGTAGATCGCGGGGATCAGCTTCTTCTTCGACAGGTCACCAGTGACCCCGAAAATCACCAGTCCAGATGGTCCGGCGATTCGCGGGAGCCGGCGATCTCGCGGGTCACGGAGCGGGTTGGACGGCGCCGGCGTGCCGACGCCGTCCTCAACCGGGTCGCTTTCCCGGTGCGTACTTTTCACGAACTTGACGGGATCTCGTCGATACGCGCGGTGACGGTACCAAGGAGGTCGTCCCATGCTGCGACGAACTTGTCTACGCCCTGCTTCTCCAGGAGGGTGAAAACCTCGTCGAGATCGACCCCCTCAGCACGCAGCGCCTCAAGGGTCGCGTGAGACGCAGCTGCGCTCCCACGTACGGTGTCACCTTCCAAGACGCCGTGATCGGCGAAGGCTTCCATGGTTGCGAAGGGCATCGTGTTGACGGTCCCGCGCGTAACCAGACCGGTCACGTAGAGCGTGTCGGGGTACGCCGGATCCTTGACTCCGGTCGAAGCCCAGAGCAAACGCTGCGGGCGCGCGCCTCGATCGGCCAGTGCACCGAAACGACCGCTCGTGTCGAAGACCTCGTCGTAGACCTCCTGGCAGAGCCGAGCGTTGGCAAGTCCGGCTTGACCCCGAAGCTCAGAATCGCCGGAGAGTCGCGAATCGACCTCGGTATCGAGGCGAGAGACGAAGACCGAGGCGACGGAATGAATGGTGGACAGGTCGTGACCGGCCTCAGCCGCGCGCTCAAGACCGTCGATGTACGCCTCGGCCACCTTTCGGTACTGGTCGACGGAAAAAATCAGCGTCACGTTCACGTCGATACCCTTGCCGATGACCTCCGTGATGGCAGGGAGTCCGGCCGCGGTGGCGGGGATCTTGATCATGACGTTGGGACGGTCGACCGCGGCTCGAAGCTCTACCGCCTGGGAGACCGTCTCCTCGGTCTTGTCCGCCAATCGCGGATCGACCTCGAGGGACACCCGACCGTCGACGCCATCGGTCGACGCGTAGGTGTCGGCGAGGACATCGCAGGCATCCCTCACGTCAGCGGTCGTCAACTCGCGAACAACTGCATCGACGTCGCGGTCCGCGGAAACTGCAGCGGTGAGTGCAGATTCGTAGGCTGACGAGTCGGACAAAGCTGACTGGAATATCGCCGGGTTGGTGGTGACTCCAACAACGGACAACGCTGACATGCGTGCGGCGAGCTCGCCGGATGTGAGGAGTTGACGTGACAGGTCGTCAAGCCAGACGGACACGCCAGCGGCGCTGAGTGCAGCGAGATTCGCGTTGGTCATCATGCCTCCTCGGCAACGGCCGCGAGTGAGTCGCGAGCGGCGGAGACCACTGCGTCTGCGGTGATCCCAAACTCGTTGAACAGAGTCTGGTACGGCGCAGATGCGCCGAAGTGCTCAAGGGAGACCGCGCGTCCCGCGTCACCGATGAACCGGTGCCACGGCATCGCGATTCCGGCCTCCACCGAAACGCGTGCCTTCACGGCCCGCGGGAGAACTGATTCGCGGTACTCGGCGTCCTGCTGGTCGAAGAACTCGACACAGGGCATCGAGACGACGCGGGTCGCGATTCCCTCGGCCTCCAGGGTCTCCCGGGCCGCAACGGCGAGCTGTACCTCTGAGCCGGTTCCGATGAGGATCAGCTCGGGCTTTCCGGTCGACGCCTCGGCGAGGACGTAGCCACCCCGCTCGACACCTTCGCGGGCCAACTCTGCGGAACCTTCCAGCACCGGCACGTCCTGGCGGGTCAAGCACAGCCCCTTCGGCCCATCGAGGGCCACGAGCATCGCGCGCCAGGCGGCAGCCGTCTCGTTGGCGTCCGCCGGACGCAGGATCGCGAGTCCCGGAATTGCGCGAAGCGCTGCCAACTGCTCGACCGGCTGGTGCGTGGGACCGTCCTCGCCGAGCCCGATCGAGTCGTGGGTCCACACGTAGTACGCATTGCTTCCCTGGAGTGCCGCCAGCCGAACCGCCGGTCGCATGTACTCGCTGAAGATGAGGAAGGTACCCCCGTAGGGGCGCGTCGGGCCGTGCAGGGCGATCCCATTGAGAATCGCGCCCATCGCGTGCTCCCGGATACCGAAGTGGAGATTGCGCCCGTAGGGAGACGCCGTCCACGTGTCAGTGGAGATGGTGCTCGGGCCGAACGAATCCGCACCCTTGATGGGGGTGTTGTTGGATCCCGCCAGGTCCGCCGATCCACCCCACAGCTCGGGCAACTTGGCCGCGAGAGCCTGAATTGCCGCGGCCGATGCCTTGCGGGTTGCCACGCCCTTGAGATCGGCCTCCCAAGTGGGCAGATCTGCGTCCCACCCATCGGGCAGCGAACCCGAGTAGAGGCGGTCGAAGAGTGCCTTGCGCTCGGGGTTCGCCTCGGCCCAGGCATGGAACATGTCGCTCCACTGGGCGTGGACCCGAGCACCGCGATCGCGGGCCCCACGAGTATGCGCGATCACCTCGTCAGCGACGGTGAACGGCTCGGCTCCCCCCATGCCGAGCGCGGTCTTGACCGCGTCGACCTCGTCCTGGCCGAGGGCCGCACCGTGCGAGGCACCGGTGTTCATCAAGTTCGGAGCGGGGTAGGCGATGACGGTGCGCAGCACGATCAGCGAAGGCTTGTCAGTCACCGCGCGCGCATCTGCGATTGCCTCCTCGATCGCCGCGACATCCTCGCCCCCGTTCACGGTCTGCACGTGCCAGCCATAGGCCTCGTACCGGGCTGCGACGTCCTCGGTGAACGCGATCTTCGTGTCGTCCTCGATCGAGATCTCATTGTCGTCGTACACCGCGATCAGGTTGCCGAGCTTCTGTGTCCCGGCCAGCGACGATGCCTCGGCCGTGACACCTTCCTGAAGGTCCCCGTCCGAAGCGACCACGTAGATGAAGTGGTCAAACGGGCTCTTGCCGGCGGGGGCATCCGGGTCCAGGAGGCCGCGCTCGTACCGGGCGGCCATCGCCATTCCTACCGCGGAGGCCAGCCCCTGCCCGAGGGGACCGGTTGTGATCTCGACACCGTCGGTGTGGTTCCACTCGGGATGTCCGGGAGTCAGGGATCCCCACGTGCGCAGTGCCTTCAGATCCTCGAGTTCGAGTCCGAAGCCCGCGAGATACAACTGCACGTATTGGGTCAGCGACGTGTGTCCGCAGGACAGGACGAAACGGTCACGACCGATCCACTTCGGATCAGTCGGATCGTGCCGCATCACACGCTGGTAGAGGGTGTATGCCAGGGGAGCGAGGCTCATCGCGGTGCCGGGGTGCCCGCTACCGCAGTTCTGGACGGCCTCCGCAGCGAGGACACGAGCGGTGTCCACGGCGCGGGTGTCCAGGTCGGTCCAGTCGGACGGGTGGCGGGCGGTGGTGAGCTCGGTGATCTCCGACGCGCTGGTCACTTGTGGTACTCCCGGGTCGAGGGTGCGGCGCGGATCCGCGCATATGTCGTCCACCACCCTAATGGTCGACGGCGCAGGAGGTAGTCGGGTCCCCGCCCCCGCTCTTTCGCGGACGCCGAGGGCGGCACGTAGTATCAGCAAAGTAGTGCGTTCACGTCTGCGGCAAGGAGATACGGTGCAAGATTCCACCCCGACCCGGAGTGGGGGGCCGTCCGTCTCTCCTCCCGCGTCTTCGGGGCGTCCGGCGCCATCCAGCGGGTCCACCCGCGCGATTGATGTGGTGATGGCTTACATCGCTCTCACCAAGCCCAGGGTGATCGAACTCCTTCTCGTCGCAGCGATCCCGGCTCTACTCCAGGCTGACCGCGGTCACATTCACCTGTCGCTGGTTCTTCTGACCCTCGTCGGCGGTTGGATGGGCGCAGCGAGTGCGAACTCGCTCAACATGGTGGTCGACTATGACATCGACCAGGTGATGAAGCGCACTGAGCGGCGACCGCTCGCTCGGCACGCGATAACGCGACGTGCAGCGCTGATCTTCGGTCTCGTCCTGGGCGTCGCCAGCATGCTGTGGTTGGGACTTCTCGCGAACAGTTGGCTTGCCGCGTTCTTCATCCTCATCACGATCCTGTTCTACGTGATCGTCTACTCGATGATCCTCAAGCGGCGCACAGCCCAGAACGTGGTCTGGGGTGGTGCTGCAGGTTGTATGCCCGTGTTCGTCTCCTGGGCGGTGATCACCGACAACCTGCCGGAAGGGCAGCCCCACAACTGGTGGCAGGCGGTCGTGCTGTTCCTGGTCATCTTCTTCTGGACGCCCCCACACACATGGGCCTTGGCGATGCGCTACAAGGAGGACTACAAGGCGGCTGGAGTGCCGATGCTGCCGGTGGTCATGTCCGAGGAAGGCGTTACCCGGCGGATCACCATCTATACCTGGGTGACAGTGGTGTGCACCCTCGCCCTGGTGCCGGCCGCCGGATGGATCTACGCAATCGGTGCCATCGGCTTCGGCGTGTGGTTCATCGTGATGGCGCACCGGCTCGAGGCTGGCGTTCGTCGCGGTATCGAGGTCAAGCCACTCAAGCTGTTCATCCTGTCCAATAACTACCTCGCCGGTGTCTTCGTCGCACTGTCCGTCGACGCGGTTCTGGGTCTGCAGACCGTGTCCGAGATGGTGTCCGCACTCTGACCAGTGCTGGACCCACCGGGTTCCGTCCACTGGAGTCAGCGCAGGGGATCCAGAACGATGGATCCGGTGGTTCCGCGAGCTTGCAGTGCCCGATGCGCGTCAGCGGCCTGTGACAGACCGTAGGTCGCCCCCACCTGGAGGCGTAGCGTGCCGTCGACGATGCCTTCGAGAACTTCCGAAGCTCGGTCACGGAATTCCTCGGTGGTGGCGATGAAATCGGCCAGGGTGGGTCTGGTCAGGAACACCGAACCAGCCGAGTTGAGGCGCTGCGGGTCAACCGGTGGAACCGGCCCACTGGCGGCACCGAAAAGCACCATCGACCCCCGTCGTGCAAGGGAAGAAAGACTCGAGTCGAACGTGTCCTTGCCGACACCGTCGAACACGGTGGCCACTCCACCGTCAGAAAGTTCTCGCACTCGTTCTGGGGTCGCCTGCGGGTAGAGCAGGACGTGGTGCGCGCCGAGTGCCCGGCACTTTTCCGCCTTTTCTTCCGTCGAGGTTGTGGTGATGACGTGGAATCCACGAGCCACCGCGAGTTGAATGAGGAGTTGGCCGACCCCTCCGGCACCGGCGGTGATCAGGATCGTGTCGCCTTCCATCGCTCGATGCGTATCGGTGATGAGATAGTGCGCAGTCAGGCCTTGGAGGAGCATCGACGCGGCGATGTCGTCGTCGACCCCTTCAGGCACGGCGACCAGTGACTCCACCGGTGCCACGACGTACTCCGCGTACGACCCAGGGGCCTGGCACCAAGCGACACGGTCCCCGACAACAAGGTCCTTCGTGCCCTGACCGACCGCCTCGATCACACCGGCTCCCTCACTCCCGGGAACGAACGGCAGGTCACGCGGATAGATTCCCTCACGAATGTAGGTGTCGATGTAGTTGACGCCCACCGCGGTGGTGCGGATCAGAACCTCACCCGGCCCCGGCTTGGGATGCTCGATATCGACTGGGGTGAGAACGTCGGGTCCGCCGTGCTGGGTGATCTGTATCGCTCGCATGCCGCCCAGTATCCGCGTCTGAGCTCATTCGTGCAGTACCAGATTTGCCGTGCCGTTCACTGTCGACGGGAGTGGCGGCCGGTGGAGTCGGACCGAAGCGATAAGGTACAGCACATGAGCCTGCAGATTCTTCCCCAGTACGCCGGGGGACCGCGTGCGCGGACGACCGGCTGGCCCGCCCTGACCCTGACCCGGTCCGGTGAGGCGCCCCAGAACACGGCAGAATCGGCCCCCACCGATACACCTGAGCCTGTGTCCGGCACCGCCGGGAATGCAACGCCAGAGCCGCAGGGTGCCGCGGCGGCTGAGACCACAGCTCCGGATGAGCCAGCGGCGGCTGAGAGCACCGCGCCCGAGAAGCCGGCGGGGACCGCAGCCAAGGGGAAGATCACCCTGGGCGGAGCCTCCAGCGCCAAGGCCCCAGGTGGGGGGTCGGCGAGCAAGCTCGTACTGGGCGGCGGTGCCGCAGCGGCTGCTGCCGGTGCGGTCGCCGCCTCAAACACCAGCAACGGCCCGGCTACGGCCGACAAGTCCGCTGATAGTGCAGATGCGCCGTCCACCGACGCAGCTCCCGCACAGCAGGCAAGCCCTGACAGCTCTGCAGAGAAGCCGGCCGACACGCCGGCCTCCGGCAGTGCCAAGTCCGGTGCGCTCACTCTCGGCGGCTCGTCCGCAAAGGCGCCCGGCGGCAAGGGCGGCGGACTCTCCCTGGGTGGGTCTTCGGCCAAGGCTCCCGGCGGCAAGCCGAGTGGTCTCGGTGGCGCCTCCGCATCCGAGGCTCCTGCCGACGAGGCGAAAGCTGACAAGTCCACGCCAGCTGAGGAGGCTGGCACGGAGGACAAGCCGGCAGCTCAGAAGTCCGGTGGACTCAAGCTCGGCGGCGGGGGAGCCAAGGCCCCTGGCGGCAAGGGTGGCGGACTCACCCTCGGCGGGTCCTCCGCCAAGGCCCCCGGAGGCAAGGCCGCAGAACTGGACGCCGGTGCTACGGCCGAGACCACGGAAGATGCTGCGAAGTCCGAGAAGGCGGGCGCGGAGGACAAGCCCGCTGTCCAGAAGTCCGGTGGACTCAAGCTCGGCGGCGGGGGAGCCAAGGCACCCGGTGGCGGTAGTTCCGGCGGACTCAAGCTCGGTGGCGCCGCAGCTGCTGCAGGTGCTGCGGCAGCCGGTACCGCCGCGGTGGCCGGGTCGAAGGACGACAAGGCGGCAGAGTCCGCTGCGACGACCGAGGCTCCGGCAGCGGAGAAGAAGGAGCCCGCCGCTTCTGCGCCTGCAGAGAAGGCCCCTGCGGAGAAGATCGAGGCCGCCCCGGTCCCCGCTGCACCGACCGTGCCCTCGCGAGCCTCGAAGTTCGTGACCAAGTTCCTGTCGCGCCACGGTGGTTCGGCCGACGTCGTCCTGCAGCCGACCGGCCGCCGCGGGGTCCGTATGACGTTCGTTGGTGCCGACGGGGTCATGGACGACCTGATGGTGGACTCGTTGTCCCAGGCCGAGGCCGTTCGAGACGGAATCGAGGGGCTTACGGGCTCGGACTGGACTCGCGAGCTCATCTCGCGGACTGATGTCCCAGCGGGGCATTGGAAGAGGATGGCCGGCTCCGGCTCACTTCTGTGACCTGATCAGCGACACAATGACGGCCCCGCCAAAGGCGGGGCCGTCATTTTTGCCCGATGTCCCAGGTGCAACGCACTCTGCCCTAGTCGTGGAGAACGACCGTCCACCGACGTGACGGAAACGCTGGTGCTCGACGCCTGTGCCGAGCGCGTGATCCGAGCCCGAAGTTCAGGACCGGATGCGGTCGCGAATCGTTCCCGCCGCCCACAGTGCACCGGTGACCGCGGTGATGGTGCCAGCGAGCGTCACGTGAATCACCACGAGAAGCTCGGGGACACCGAGCTGGTACTGGGTGATACCGACAACCGCCTGGAGGGCGATGAGTCCGATCAGGATCGCGCCGCGTCGGATTGCGGGCCCGGGCGTCTTGAGCGCCATGAGACCGGCGACGAGCCCGATGAGAAGACAGACGTAACCGACCATCAGTTCGGCATGGAAGTGCACGAGCCACTGGATGGGCAACTGGAGGCGGTCGGCTACCCCGATCCGGGCGTCACCGGCGTGCGGCCCGGCACCGGTGACCATCGTGCCCGAAACCAGCACGCCGGCGAGGAGAACGGCTGACAGGACCGTCAGCCACCGCAGCGGAGTGGGGATGACGCGGCGCGGGGCCGCGGCGTCGTCCTCGCCTATCCGCACGAAGAGAATCGCGGCCACCCAGGCGAGAACCATCGACGGGAGTAGGTGGAGCGCCACGGTCCACCAGGCCAGCCCCGCCAGCACGGTGATACCACCGATCACGGCCTGCGCGACGATCCCGAGCGGCATCATCCAGGCGAGGACGAGCAGTTGCTTTCGCCGTCCGGCACGGTGGAGCGCCAGGATCAACGCGACGGCCACGGCCACGAGCACGAACGTCAGGAGCCGGTTTCCGAACTCGACGGCCTGGTGTAGCGCGGGAGCGGCGCCGGGCACGGGGACGAAACTGTCCTGGTTGCATCGCGGCCAGCTTTCGCAGCCGAGTCCGGACGCGGTGACCCGGACGGTGACACCGGTGGTCATGATGCCGATCTGGGCGATGACGTTCGCGAGCGCGATACCCTTCTGGGCTCGCAACGACGGCATCGGGAGCCTGGACAGTGGTCCGCCGTCTGCCTTCGGTGTGGTCTCGGCCGGGGTTCCGGAGGACGTGGCGCGCGATGTCGAGGTCACGTGCCCGATTCTAGGCCGCGGGTCGCGACGGTCTGCTATCAGGTGAACGAGAAGTGACGTACGGCAAAGCCGCCGCAGACGCCGGTCCAGCACAACAGGACAAGCGCCGGAAGCACGGGGAGACCTCCGGTGTCGGCGGCGAGGAGCGCCTCGGTCAGTGCGTAAGAGGGGACGACGACGAGGAGGTCAGCCACCCGGGAGGGCAGTTCCGCCACTCCGATGGCGAGTCCCGCGGCTCCGATGAGGACAAACCAGATCAGGTTTGCCAGTCCCAGGACGATCTCGGCACGCATCGTGCCGCCCAGCAGCAGGCCCATCGACGAGAATGCGGCCGACCCCAGCGCGATCATCAGGGCCCCCACCAGGATCCCCAGCGGCTCCGGGCGCCACCCCATGGCCACCGCGATGGCACCGAGAATGACCGTCTGGCCGGCCACCAGGATGAGCGTGGCCAGGATTTTTCCGGCAATGATGACGATGGGCGGAAGCGGGGTGCCACCGAGCCGTTTCAGTGCGTCGTAGCGGCGGTCGAAGGCCACAGCTATCGCCTGTCCGGTGAACGATGTCCCCATCACGGACATGGCGAGGACAGCCGCGATCGCGTGATCGACGCGGGGCTCCGGGACGGCACCGAAATCGATCGCGACGAGAGCGATGAGTGCGGCCAGCGGAATGATAAGCGCCACCAGCAACTGCTCACCGTTGCGCAGGAACAGCGTCAGTTCTATCCGGGTCTGCGCGCCCGTCATCCGGCGAAGGGTGGCCGGCCTCGACGGCCGGGCGAACGTGCCGGGCGCGAAGCGGTTGGTATCCGTACTGGGGTGGTTCATCGCAGGTCCCGTCCGGTCAGGTCGAGGAAGACCTCCTCGAGACTCCTGGACCTAGTGGCCAATGAGGTGAGTTGGACCCCGTGCCGCTCGAGTTCGGCGCACAGCGCGGTCATGAGTGCGGGGGAGACCGGGCCGTCGACCTCCAGTACTCCTGTCCCGGACCCGGTGGTGACAGTGTGTCCCGGCCCTACCGCGCCGTCGAGGAGAGCCGGGTCGATGTCTCCGTCGACGACAAGGGTCACCCCCTCGGTGGCGCCGGCTCGTTCGAGTTCGGCAGGAGTGCCGGAGGCCACCTGCCTGCCGCGGTCGACGATCACCACCTCGTCGGCCAGAGCCGAGGCCTCGTCCATGAGGTGAGTCGTGAGCAGGACAGAGGCACCGTCGCGGCGGAGCGCACGGACCAGATCCCACACCGCGAGGCGGGCCTGCGCGTCGAGACCGGCGGTCGGCTCGTCGAGGAACACCAGTTCCGGTCGGCCGATCACGGCGATCGCGAGGGACAGTCGTTGCTGTTGCCCGCCGGACAGCCGTCGATAAGTGGTCGAGACGTGTTCGCTGAGACCCAGTTCTGTCAGGAGCCATTCCGGGTCGAGGGGATCCTCGTAATAGGAGGCGACCAGACGGAGCATTTCGCCTACCCGGACCCCCGGGTAGGCGCCGCCGCCCTGCAGCATCATGCCGATGCGACTGCGTACTGCCTGTCGGTCGGTCACCGGGTCCATGCCGAGAACGCGCACCGTGCCGTCATCCGGCCGCTGAAAGCCCTCACAGATCTCGACTGTCGTGGTCTTGCCGGCACCATTGGGCCCCAGCAGTGCCATGACCTGACCTCTCTCGAGAGTCAGATCCAGGCCTGCGACGGCGGTCGTGTCGCCAAAAGTCTTGACAAGTCCGTCGACCTGCAGTGCGGGGGAGTCGGTCGATGGAGTCACGGCTGCCGATTGTATGCCGACACCGTCAGCGGTAACGCAACAGCCCTGGCCAGCGGAACATCGCGATGAAAACGATCAACACCACGACCACGGTTGCAGCCCATGCCTGAATGGTGACAAACGGTGGTAGCCCGGCGCCGGGAGGAAGGGTGAAACACGCGAGGATCGCGCTGACCGCGACCACCGGGAGCCGGAACTCCACGCGCGACGCCCACGCCGCCAGGGGCACGAGGGCCCAGAGCACGTACCAGGGATGAACCACCGGGAAGCACAGCACGATGGCGGCCATCGAGACTCCGAGGCCTCCCACAGGGTTGATGCGTCCGGCCTGGACGGCGAACAGCATACGCACGGTGAACGCCGCCGCGGCGATCAGTGCTGCGGTCTGTACCATCACGAGGATCTGTTCAGTGTGGTCACCGAGACCGAGATACTGCCCTATGCCTCCGGCGATGACGCCGAGGGCCGTCGGCGGCGACAGCCAGCTCCGAAGCGATGTCGCCGCGCCGAGCTTGGTGATCCATCCGAGACCCGATGAGGTGATCAGCATCGCCACGCCTGTGGTGGTGCCGGCCAGGATGAGCATCACCACGGTCGCCTTGAGGGTCGCCAGCCATCCGGCTCCCCACCTGCGCGCGAGTGCCATACCGATGAATCCCAACGCCACGACGGTCGGCAGCTTCACCAGAGCCGAACCGGTCACCAACACGGTGCCGAGGATGAACAACCCCGTAGTCCGAGGACCGGGTGGCGCCTCAATGGCTCTCAGGGCCACGACCAGCCCGATGGCGAGCAGGCCCATCATGAACGCCTCGGAGTGGATTCCGGAGACCAGGTGGAACAGCACCAGCGGATTCGCCACGGCCAGCCACAACGCGGCCACGTCGGAGACACCGCAGTACTCGGCGAGCCGAGGAACCGCCCACCCGAGCATGAGGATGCCGATCACCGCCACCACCCGGTGCAGGACCGTTCCCGCCACCACGTCGTCACCGGTGATCGTGTGGATGAGTTTCTGTACACCCAGGTACAAGGGTCCGTATTGGTTGGGCGTGTCACGCCAGATGTCCGGAACGTTCACCGTCAGGGGATGCGCGGTTCCCAGGGCGGAGACGGGGCCCAGCGAATAGGGGTCGTCAAGCGAATTGCCGATGGCCCCCTGCGCCAGATAGCTGTAGACGTCCTTGCTGAACATCGGTGGCGCAAATGCCAGCGGCAGCGCCCACGAGGCGATGATGCGGTCGAGCGTCGCTCGATCGATCCGGCCGCTGAGTCGTCCGCGCCGATCTCGTCCGAGCACGTAGGGAGCCAACAGCAGCCAGCAGATGGTCACCATGACCATGCCCGCCATGACGATCGTCATCGACGACTGCTGGAGTCGAAGCCACAGTCCGAACAGTCGCTCACCGGCCGCGGGATTCTGGAGGACCGGCAGTGCGCCCGCGCCGAGCGCACCGACCGCCATGGCGACCGCGGACGTGGTCCCGATCAGTCGAATCCGATCCAGGCGGGCCATCTCCGCCGACATGGGGGAGCCGGTGGACAGCTCCTCCGTGTGCAGCCTGGCGGTCACCGCACCGGCGCCACGCCTGGGGAATTCTCGTGCCACGATCCCGACCTTCCTCACCCCTCGAGCGACAGTCGGACCTCACTCGCGAACACCCTCACGGCCGCGCCTTGCGACGCGCTCGGGGGTAGGGGAATATTTCCGACACAAGTTTGTTGCGTAATATCAGGTGGTGCGTCTCACTTGGGGCGCAACGAGCATAACCGGAAGGGAGTGGCGAATGAGCGTGCAGCACGTCTATGACACCAGCGCCCGCCCGGATACCCGCTCGGCGATCCGGGAACTCCTCTTGGAACGAGGAGCCCTCACCGCGACCGAGATCGGTAACGAACTCGGCCTGACCCCGGCCGGGGTCAGGCGGCATCTGGACAACCTCGCCGATGCCGGCGAGGTGGAGCCAGCCCACACCCGGCCGGCCGGGACCCGCGGTCGGCCGGCAAAGACGTTCCAGGTGACGGCCACCGGCCGAAGCACCGCCCGCCACGGGTACGATCACCTCGCTGTTGAGGCACTGTCAGCGCTGCAGCGCGTGGGTGGCTCCGAAGCGGTCATCGACTTCGCCAGGGAGCGCGTCCGTTCGGTCATCGGCCACATCCGCCCGGCCGAGGGGCCGGATGACGTGGAACGCGCCGCCGCGGACATTGCGACCGCACTGTCGGATGCAGGCTATGCCTCCTCGGTAGAGGAAGTGGGCACAGGGCTGCAGATCTGTCAGCATCATTGCCCGGTATGGAATGTCGCTTCGCGGTTCCCCGAACTGTGTGAGGCCGAGCAGGAGGTGGTGTCCGAGATCGTGGGCACACACGTCCAGCGCCTCGCCACCATCGCAGGCGGAAATTGCGCCTGTACCACCAACATCCCGACCGGGACTCTGGCAGCAGAAGATCTCGCTGCCACGATCCCCGCACCGGCCGGCGCACCCGCGTCGGTTTCGACCGCCGAAAGGACAGTGCGATGACCATCACCCCAGACCAGGTGACGGCCGACGTCACCGAGCCGACCACCGACGAGGAGCGGATCGCTTCCATCGGCCAGTACAACTACGGCTGGCACGACTCGGACGACGCCGGTGCCACCGCACAGCGTGGACTCTCCGAGGCGGTCGTGCGCGACATCTCCGCCAAGAAGAACGAGTCCGACTGGATGCTCGACAAGCGACTCAAGGCGCTGCAGATTTTCGACAAGAAGCCGATGCCCGCGTGGGGCTCGGACCTGTCGGGTATTGATTTCGACAACATCAAGTACTTCGTCCGTTCCACGGAGAAGCAGGCCACCAGCTGGGAGGACCTGCCCGAAGACATCAAGAACACCTACGACAAGCTGGGCATTCCCGAGGCTGAGAAGCAGCGCCTCGTGGCCGGTGTGGCCGCGCAGTACGAGTCCGAGGTGGTCTACCACCAGATTCGCGAGGACCTGGAGAGCCAGGGTGTCATCTTCATGGACACCGACACCGCGCTCAAGGAGCACCCCGAGTACTTCGAGGAGTACTTCGGTTCGGTCATCCCCTCTGGTGACAACAAGTTCTCCGCGCTGAACACCGCCGTCTGGTCGGGCGGCTCGTTCATCTACGTCCCCAAGGGTGTGCACGTCGACATCCCCCTGCAGGCCTACTTCCGGATCAACACCGAGAACATGGGCCAGTTCGAGCGGACCCTGATCATCGTCGACGAGGACGCCTACGTGCACTACGTCGAGGGCTGCACCGCGCCGATCTACAAGTCGGACTCGCTGCACTCCGCCGTCGTGGAGATCGTCGTCAAGAAGGGCGGCCGTTGCCGCTACACGACCATCCAGAACTGGTCGAACAACGTCTACAACCTGGTGACCAAGCGTGCTCGTGCCGAAGAGGGCGCGACCATGGAGTGGATCGACGGCAACATCGGTTCCAAGGTCACCATGAAGTACCCGGCCGTGTGGCTGACCGGCGAGCACGCCAAGGGCGAGGTGCTCTCGGTGGCCTTCGCCGGCGAGGGCCAGCATCAGGACACTGGTTCCAAGATGCTTCACCTGGCGCCCAACACGTCGTCGAACATCGTCTCCAAGTCCGTGGCACGCGGCGGCGGGCGTTCTGCCTACCGCGGTTTGATCCAGATCAACCCCGGCGCCAAGGGCTCCAAGTCCAACGTCGAGTGCGACGCGCTGCTCGTGGACAACATCAGCCGCTCCGACACCTACCCCTACATCGACATTCGTGAGGATGACGTCACGCTGGGGCATGAGGCCACGGTCTCCAAGGTGAGCCAGGACCAGCTGTTCTACCTCATGAGCCGTGGGCTGGAAGAGGACGAGGCCATGGCGATGATCGTCCGTGGGTTCGTCGAGCCCATCGCCAAGGAGCTCCCGATGGAGTACGCGCTCGAGCTCAACCGCCTGATCGAATTGCAGATGGAAGGATCGGTGGGCTGACCACCATGACCGACACCACCACCCCCACCACGGAGACCGCCGTCGCGCCGGTTACCGACCGCTACGGCGTTCCCGTCGGCGCCACCAAGGGCGACCAGTTCTCCTCCTTCGACGTTGACGCCTTCGAGGTGCCGAGCCACAAGGACGAGATCTGGCGGTTCACCCCGCTGCGTCGTCTCCGCGGCATCCATGACGGATCCAACGTCACCGCATCGGGTCGCATCGCCGTGACCGTCGCCGAGCAGGACGGGCTCCGTGCCGAGACCGTTGACTCGAAGGACAAGCGGATCGGCGAGGCCGGTGCACCCCGGGACCGCGTCGCGGCCCAGGCCTTCACCTCGGCTGACGAGGCCACCATCATCACGGTGGCCAAGGAGAAGGTCATCGCCGAACCCGTCTACGTCACCGTTGACGGTCCCGGCGAGGGCAACATCGCCTTCGGCCACACCCAGATCCGACTGGAGCCCTTCGCCAATGCCACCTTCGTGGTGGATCAGCGCGGCGGCGGCACCATCGCAGAGAACGCCGAGTTCGTCGTCGGCGACTCCGCGCATCTGGAGGTCGTGCTCATCCAGGACTGGGATGACGACGCCCTGCATCTTGCCGCGCACCATCTCCTCGTCGGCCGCGACGCCACGGTGACGTACACCGTCGTGACCTTCGGCGGCGAGATCGTCCGCATCGCGCCGTCCGTTCGGTACGCGGGCCCCGGCGGCACCGCCCACCTCAACGGCCTGTACTACGCCGACGACGGTCAGCACATCGAGCATCGCCTGCTCGTGGACCACGCGGTTCCGCACTGCACCTCGCGCATCCTCTACAAGGGCGCATTGCAGGGCGACGCGAAGTCGAATCTGCCGGACGCCCATACCGTGTGGATCGGTGACGTCCTCATCCGGGCGGAAGCCCAGGGCACGGACACCTACGAGATGAACCGCAACCTCGTTCTCACCGACGGTGCGCGGGCCGACTCCGTGCCCAACCTCGAGATCGAGACCGGCGAGATCGCCGGTGCCGGTCACGCCAGCGCCGTCGGCCGGTTCGACGAGGAGCACCTGTTCTACCTCATGTCCCGCGGCATCGCCGAGGACGTCGCACGGCGTCTGGTGGTCCGTGGCTTCTTCGGCGAGGTGATCAACCGCATCGGTGTGCCCGAGGTTCGCGAGCGGATCACCGAGGCCGTCGAGCTGGAGCTGCAGTCCTCCGGCATCTGACGTCCAGCACTTCAGTCATCACCCCTAAGACCTGAACACCGAAGATTGCGAGCACTGAAATGACCACTCTCGAGATCAAGGGCCTGACGGCCCGCGTCGCCGCCACCGAGGACTCCCCGGAGACCGTCGAGATCCTCAAGGGCGTCGACCTGACCATCGAGTCCGGTAAGACCCACGCCATCATGGGCCCCAACGGCTCCGGCAAGTCCACGCTTGCCTACGTCATCGCCGGCCACCCCAAGTACGAGGTCACCGGTGGCACCGTGACCCTCGACGGCGAGGACGTCCTGGCGATGGAGGTCGACGAGCGTGCGCGCGCCGGACTGTTCCTGGCGATGCAGTACCCGACCGAGATCCCCGGTGTCTCCACCGCGAACTTCCTGCGGAGCGCGGCGACCGCCGTGCGTGGTGAGGCACCCAAGCTCCGTCACTGGGTCAAGGAGGTCAAGGAGGCCATGTCTGACCTCGACTTCGACCCGGCGTTCTCCGAGCGCAGTGTCAACGAGGGCTTCTCGGGCGGCGAGAAGAAGCGCCACGAGATCCTGCAGCTCGACCTGCTCAAGCCGAAGATCGCGGTTCTCGACGAGACGGACTCCGGCTTGGACGTCGACGCCCTGCGCGTCGTCTCCGAGGGAGTCAACCGCTACAAGGCGGAAGAGAACGGCGGAATCCTGCTGATCACGCACTACACGCGGATCCTGCAGTACATCAAGCCCGACACGGTTCACGTGTTCGTCGACGGCCGTATCGCCGCCTCCGGTGGTGCCGAACTGGCCGACGAACTCGAGGCGAACGGGTACGAGAAGTACCTGACGCCGGCGAACGCCTGACCAGACAGCTGGGAGACCATGACCTCGACTCTCGATCTCACGACCGTCCGCGCGGATTTTCCCATCCTGAGCCGGACCGTCCGTGACGGAAAGCCCCTGGTGTACCTCGACTCCGGGGCCACCTCGCAGCGACCGGTCCAGGTACTGGATGCGGAGCGGGATTTCCTCATGCACTCCAACGCGGCAGTGCATCGGGGCGCACATCAGCTCGCCGAGGAGGCCACGGACGCCTACGAGGGCGCCCGGGCCGACATCGGCCGCTTCGTGGGTGCCGATGTGGACGAGTTGGTGTTCACCAAGAACGCGACGGAGGCGCTGAACCTCGTCGCGTTCGCCCTCGGAGACCCTCGCTTCGGCGAGTACACCGTCGGTCCCGGGGACGAGATCGTGATCTCCGAGCTGGAGCACCACGCAAACCTGGTGCCCTGGCAGGAACTGTGCCGACGTACCGGGGCGACCCTGCGCTGGTACGGGCTCACCGACGACGGCCGTATCGACCTCGACTCGATCGAGCTCACCGATGCGGTGAAGGTCGTGGCGCTCACCCACCAGTCGAACGTCACCGGTGCGGTCACCGACGTCGCCCGCGTCGTGGAGTCGGCTCATTCAGTCGGTGCGCTGGTGGTCCTGGACGCCTGCCAGTCCGTGCCGCACATGGCGGTGGACTTCCACGCACTGGGAGTCGACTTCGCGGCGTTCTCCGGCCACAAGATGCTCGGCCCCACCGGGATCGGAGTCCTCTACGGGCGTCGAGAACTTCTGCGGGCGATGCCGCCGGTGCTCACCGGGGGATCGATGATCGCCACGGTGACGATGGAAGAGTCCACCTATGCCGATCCGCCGCAGCGGTTCGAGGCCGGGGTGCCGATGGTGTCCCAGGCGGTCGGGCTTGCCGCGGCTGTGCGCTACCTGGAAGCAGTCGGGATGGACACCGTCGCCCGGCATGAAGAGACACTGACCGCCGCGGCGCTCGAGGCGCTCGGGGACATCCCCGGCATCCGGATCATCGGCCCCACCGACACCGTCGACCGCGGTGGCGCAGTGTCGTTCGTGGTGGACGGGATCCATGCGCACGACGTGAGCCAGGTGCTCGACGATGACGGAGTCGCGGTGCGGGTCGGCCACCACTGCGCGTGGCCGCTGCATCGGCGTCTCGGTGTGCAGTCGACAGTGCGGGCCTCGTTCGCGTTGTACAACACCGTCGACGAGGTTGATGCGCTGGCACGGTCGTTGCGCCGTGCGCAGGAATTCTTCGGAGTGGGGGGCGTGCGCTAGATGAAACTCGAGCAGATGTACCAGGAAGTCATCCTGGATCATTACCGCCGGCCCCACCACAGCGGCCTGCGGAATCCGTTCGGCGCTGAGGTCCACCACGTCAACCCGACGTGTGGCGACGAGCTGACGCTGCGACTGCAGCTCTCCGACGACCAGAGCACGGTCGAGGACATCTCCTACGACGCCCAGGGCTGCTCGATCAGCCAGGCCTCCACCTCGATGATGGCGGAACTCCTGGTCGGTCGGCCCGTGTCGGAATCCCTCGAGGTATTCGAAGGCTTCCACACCATGATCTCGTCCCGCGGCCAGGACGAAGGTGACGAGGAACTACTGGACGATGCGGTGGCACTGGCCGGAGTGTCCCGCTACCCGGCGCGCGTCAAGTGCGCCCTACTGGGCTGGATGGCGTTCAAGGACGCTCTCGCACAACAGACCGAACACCAGGAGTGATGTGACATGACCGAGCAGATGACACCTGCCAACGACCCGTCCGTGGACGACCCCAACTCGGCGGCCGAGAACGAGACGGCACCCGGAACCGCCTATAACGGTGAGTTCCGGCCCGACCCCAATCGTCCGGAACAGTCCGAAGAGGATCTCGCCCTGGTCGCGGATCTCGAGGAGGCCATGCGCGACGTCGTGGACCCCGAACTCGGGATCAACGTCGTGGACCTCGGCCTGGTCTATGACATCTGGGTCCGCCCCGGAGAGACCGAGGGATCCACGATCGCTCGCGTCGACATGACCCTGACCTCCGCCGCATGCCCGCTCACCGACGTGATCGAGGACCAGGCCCGCAGCGCCACCATCGGGTCGGACCTGGTCAACGAGCTGGAGCTCAACTGGGTCTGGATGCCGCCGTGGGGCCCCCAGATGATCACCGACGATGGTCGCGAGCAGCTCCGCGCCATCGGATTCACGGTCTGATCAGGCACACGGTCTGACCGGACTCACGGTCTGATCGGGCTCACGAGCTCCCCGTCCGATTGATAGCACCCCGGCCGGCATGGTCGCGCGGATCCTTGGCCAGGACCGCCGCCACCATGCCGGCCTTGTGCTGTGCCGGCATGGAGGACCACATGGCCAGCATCGCACCACCGACCTGGTACGACGGGCTCGCGGAGTCGAGGAACCACCGCTGCTGACGCGCCTCGAGCCGGCCGAACGCGGCGAACAATGCGCGCAGCGTCTCGTCCTCCGCACGCAGCAGCGCGCGCAACCCCACCGAATGCAGGCCGGAACTCAACGGCGACCGAGGAGCGGGAAGCGGTCTACCCGACTCCAGCGCCACCACTGCCGCCGGGATGGACTGGAGCATCGCCGCGACCGAATACCCCGTCGCCGCATGCCCGTGGCCGCCAGCGGTGCCGAACGCCTCCACCCGCGGATTCGACGCACTCCGGAACCTCGGCAGCAACGGGATTCGGACATGCTCCACCGCGAGCGCCGAATCGATGGCCTCCTGCGCCACACCCCGGCGACGCAACCTCGACCGCAGCCGTCTGGCCAGGCTGTCCGGAGTCGGCGCCGGCCACCCCGCCAGGCAGGTCTCCTCGAGGAGGACTCTGTCCGGCCCCAGAGGAATCGCGTACAGGAAGGTGGGGCCGACGTCGTCGTCGTCGTGGTCTTCACGCCAGTCCATGAACAGTGCCGATTCGCCACCCAGGGCGGGCACCGCGGCGCCGGATTCAACGACGATCCCGTAGGCGGTCTGCAGCGGGCCTCGATTGCGGTGACCACCGGCCCCCCGACAATCGACGACACGGTGCGCCCGGGAGGTCAGGGCGAGCACCGCGGCGTCATCGAGCGCGGCGCGCTCCACGGTCACCCCGGCTCCGAGCGGTAACGCCGCCCGTAACTCGCCGGTATCCACCACCGCGTACTCGCGCGGCAGGACCGTTCGCTCGGGCGCGAACAGGGTCGGCCCGTGGACGCGGTGCGCCAGCACATCGGTGCCGCAGGCGTCCTCGTGCAGCCACGGCGGCACCTGGTCGGACCACAGCGACAACGTCTGGCTCCACTCGGCCTCCGGCGCAGGATCGACCGCGAGCACCGACAGTCCCGCGGCAGCACTGCGCGACGCCAATGCCCGGCCCGCAGGGCCCAGGCCCACGACAGCGACGTCGAACAACCCGCCATCCGTAGCATCCATGGGGGTTGACCCTACCGCCGTCCGAAGGAGCACCATGACCGGATCGTTCTACCGCCAGCTCGACGAGAGCCGATTCGAGTCGACACATCTGACGGCCGGGCCGTGGTCGGCCGAATCGCAGCACGCCGGCCCGCCGAGCGCGTTGCTCGTTCGGGCGTTGGAGCAGTTCGACCCGGCTCCCGACGTGCGGCTGGCAAGGCTGTCCGTGGACGTGCTCGGCCCTGTGCCCATCGAGCCCCTGGACATCGAGGTGCACCGAATCCGGCCCGGGCGCAGCGTGGAACTGCTCGAGGCGACCGCCACCGTCGACGGGCGGACCGCACTGGTCGCGCGGGGCTGGCGCATGCGGCGAACCCCCGACGATTTCCCGGCCGTCGGCGAGCACGCGGGGCCGCCGGTCCCGGACGAGCGGAACCGGGGCGAAATGATGAGCTACGCCCACCAAGACGGCTACCTGTCCGTCGTGGACTTCTCCTTCATCTCCGGTAGCGGCGACGAGCTCGGGCCGGCGCAGGCGTGGGGGCGCTCCCGCGCCGCGCTCGTCGAGGGGGAGACAATGACCGGGTGGCAGCACGCCGTCACCGTGGCCGATTCCGCCAGCGGGGTGGCGATGGCCAGCGATCCGCTCACCACCCCGGCGATCAACTGCGACCTCGTGGTGTCGCTGCACCGCGATCCCCAGCCCGGCTGGGTGCACCTGGACAGCGAGACGATCGGTGAGCCCGGGCAGGGGGTCCTCACCGACACTCTCATCTCCGATGATCGTGGGCGGCTCGGCCGGAGCGTGCAGAACCTCTACGGGCGTCGAGTGGGGTGATCCGGGACCGCGGGGACTGATCGGGCACCGCGGGGGTTCCGGCGACGGGAGACCCCGGTCACCGGACTCGTCACCCGGGACGGACCGCCGGTAGAGTTGCTGGTCGGCCCGAAAACCCCATGCTCCTGGGGGACGACCATCCGAGAACGAACGAGGTACCCGCGCACGTGATCACGATCGACGACCTGGAGGTGCGCGCCGGCGTGCGCACCCTGCTCCACATGGACGGGTCCTCGTTGCGGGTCCAGCCCGGCGACCGGATCGGCCTGGTGGGTAGGAACGGCGCCGGTAAGACGACGACGATGAGGATCCTCGCCGGCGAAGGTGAGCCCTACGCCGGGTCCGTGACCAGCTCCGGCGAGGTGGGCTACCTCCCGCAGGACCCTCGCGAGGGCAACATGGACCAGCTGGCCAGGTCCCGCGTCCTCTCCGCCCGCGGACTCGACGTCCTCATGGCGGACATGACCGAGGCCCAGACCCAGATGGTCGAGGCTGAGGACGACAAAGCGATGGACAAGGCGGTCCGCCGGTACGGACGGCTCGAGGACGAGTTCTCCGCCCGCGGCGGCTACGAGGCAGAGAGCGAGGCGGCCCGCATCTGCAGCAGCCTCGGGCTCGAGGACCGGATCCTCACCCAGCACCTGGGCACGCTCTCCGGCGGCCAGCGTCGGCGCGTGGAGCTTGCCCGGATTCTGTTCGCAGCCTCCGACGGTGCCGGCAAGTCACAGACCATGCTGCTGCTGGACGAGCCCACCAACCACCTTGACGCGGACTCCATCACGTGGCTTCGCCAGTTCCTCGAGAAGCATGAGGGCGGGCTGATCATCATCTCCCACGATGTGGAGTTGCTCGAGGCCGTGGTGAACAAGGTGTGGTTCCTCGACGCGGTGCGCGGGGAGATCGACGCGTACAACATGGGCTGGAAGAAGTACCTCGACGCCCGCGCCACCGACGAGGCCCGTCGCCGGCGTGAGAAGGCGAACGCGGAGAAGAAGGCGTCGCAGCTCAAGATGCAGGCCGCCAAGTTGGGTGCTAAGGCCACCAAGGCCGCCGCCGCCAAGCAGATGATCCGACGCGCCGACGCGATGATCAACGAGCTCGACGAGGTCCGTGTGGCCGACAAGGCCGCCCGGATCAAGTTCCCGACGCCCGCCGCCTGTGGCAAGACGCCGCTGTTCGCCAAGGGTCTGACCAAGATGTACGGCTCGCTCGAGGTGTTCGCCGGGGTGGATCTCGCGATCGACAAGGGCAGCCGCGTGGTGGTGCTGGGCTACAACGGCGCGGGTAAGACGACCCTGCTCAAACTGCTCGCCGGGGTGGAGCGCACGGATGGCGAAGGCGGTGTGGTCTCCGGTCATGGTCTGAAGGTCGGCTACTTCGCGCAGGAGCACGACACCCTCGACATGGACGCCTCGGTGTGGGAGAACATCCGCCACGCCGCGCCGGACGCGGGGGAGCAGGACCTGCGCGGGCTACTGGGGGCGTTCATGTTCTCGGGCCCGCAGCTCGAGCAGCCCACCGGCACGCTGTCCGGTGGTGAACGAACCCGTCTGGCCTTGGCCGGGCTGGTGTCCTCGGCCGCAAACGTTCTGCTCCTCGATGAGCCGACGAACAACCTCGATCCGATCTCGCGCGAGCAGGTTCTCGACGCACTGCGTACCTACGAGGGCGCGGTGGTGTTGGTGACACACGATCCGGGCGCCGTCGAGGCCCTAGAGCCGGAGCGGGTCATCATCCTGCCCGATGGCACCGAGGACTTGTGGAGCCAGGAGTACATGGAGATCGTCGAACTGGCGTGAGCCTGCGAACGCCAGGTCGCGCATGTGGCCGTCGAACTCGCGTAACCGAGCGCAGCGAGGGCACGCGATGTTCGCGTGTGTGACGGTCGAACTCGCGTAACCGAGCGCAGCGAGGGCACGCTACGTTCGGATGAGCGGTGTTCACACTTACCGTGCCTGAATCTCTGGTTAGCAGACCCTTAGTCGCGGTGGTCGGGTGTTCGCCTGAGACCATGGCGCCATGGATATCGCCATCAAGATCGTCCTCGTCCTGCACTTCATCGGTCTCGCCGGGATCATCGGCGGTTGGATCGCCACCGTCAAGGTGCCCGCGGTAAACAAGGCCATCCTTCACGGCTCCATCCTCCAGGTGGTCACCGGACTTCTCCTCGTCGGACTCCAGGAGATGAACGACGGCGAGGTGAACCACATGAAGATCGGCATCAAGCTGGTGATCGCGATCATCATCCTGGTTCTCGCGATTGTCGGCACCAAGAAGGAGTCGAAGGCGCCCGGCACCACCGGAAACCTGGCTCTGGCGGCGGGGCTGCTGGCGATCGTCAACGTCATCATCGCGGTCTTCGTCTGACCCACCCCATACCTGGTTTCGGCCCGGGTCACCTCTTACCAGTTCGGTGGGAGGCGACCCGGGCTGATCTGTCCCAGTCGCACCAGTGCTGCGAGGAGGTCGGGGACGCGCGCGGCAAGGCCTCGGCGCGGGAGTCGGTCTAGGTCATTCTCTCTGCTGGGAAGGAGGTCGTGGCTTCCGGACGCCAGCGCGGACGCGGCCACGAGAAGCGCTTCCGGGTGCGACTCCAGCGCGCTGTGCCCGTTGGTGATGCGCACGAGAGTTGCATCGGGGGCAGCCGCTGCGACCCGCTCGGCGATCGCGGGCGGTGTGCGTAGATCTCTGCTCCCGCTGAGTAGCACCATGGGCCAGTCGAATTTCGCCGCAGCGCGGTGCAGATCCGTGGGCTCGGCGACGAACTTGGGGAAGCGCCGCGCAAGGGGGGCGTAGGTGAGTGCGGGGTCCAGGGGGCGCCCGTCGGGCAGGCCGCCGTATCCGAGTTCACGGAAGCCGATCACGCCGGCGAGTTCGAACTCGTAGACCCCCGGCACCGACATGAGCGATTCGCCCCGGGTCGCGTATGCCTCCATCAGTCGCCAGGCCAGCGTTCCGCGGCCGCCTACCCGGGCCCGCACCAGGGGAGCTGTGAGTTCAGCGCCCCCGATTTCATAGGCTGCGCGCACCACGTCGAGGAGGATCCGCTCGTCCACGCCGTCCCGGTAGAGCTGTCTGACGTCGGCGGCGAGTGCTGTGTCCGCCTCCCAGAACAAAGAGCGCACGGCGTGACGTTCGAGGTCCCCGTCCTCGGCCGACTG
>DGYFI06202__coassemble_510_pt1 | contig 27468 bp, 28 predicted proteins | sample DGYFI06202__metabat2_low_PE_018 | metagenome-assembled genome bin DGYFI06202
CGACGGCGTGCCGGGACAGTCGGTCCAGTGAATAGCTCCAGGCCTTGGAGCCGACGGTATCGGGAAGACCGACCAGGACCAGTGCCGCCAGCGACGCGGCCGCGAGCACTGCGCATACGACGACGACGGCCCAGCGGCGCCGCCGATCCGATTCCGCTCGCTTCACTCCCGGTGCGTGGTGCACGGGCCGGGCCTCGAGGGTTGCGGAGTCAGCCATTGCGTACCCCCTTGAGCATCATCGCCAGGAAGACCGCGCCACCGAGGACGCCCACGATGGTTCCAACAGGGATCTCGCCGGCGCCCGGCGCACCGTCGACGAACAGCCCCGGCAGGGACCGACCGACGATGTCGCAGACGAGGACGGTGACCGCACCGAGCATCGCCACCAAGGGCAGGCCTCGCCGGGCGTCATCGCCGACCAGGCGTGAGACCACGTTCGGGACGACGAGTCCCAGCAACGGAAGTGCACCGACGGTGACCACCACGACGGCGGCGACCGCCGCGACGATGGACATGCCAAGTGCCACCACCGTGCGGTGGTTCAGCCCGAGCCCCGTCGAGACGTCCTCGCCCAGGCCGGCAACCGTGAAGCGGTCGGCGGCGATGTAGGCCATGATGCCGAGTCCGGCCACCAGCCATAGCAGCTCGTATCGCCCGGCGAGCACGGCGGAGAAGTCCGCGAGCATCCAGGAATTGAGCATCTGAAGCAGGTCCCTGGACAAGGCCAGGAACGCCGCCACCGCACCGATGACCGAGCCGAGCATGATCCCGATAAGCGGCACGATGAACGTGTCCGCCTTGGGGACCCGACGGATGGCGGCGAGAAACAGTGCGGTGCCGGCCAGTGCGAAGACCATCGCGGCGAGCATCTTGACGACGATCGGGGCACCGGGCGCGAGAATCGCCACGATCACCAGACCGAGACCGGCCGATTCAACGGTGCCGGCGGTCGAGGGCTCCACGAAGCGGTTGCGGGTGAGCAACTGCATGAGCAGGCCGGCGATCGCGAGCGAGGCCCCAGCCAACGCCGCAGCGGCGGTCCGGGGCAGACGGGCCTCCACGAGGTAAACCGCATGTGCCTCGGTGAGTCCGCCCGCGAGCACGTCCCACACCGTGATGTTCGCGGCGCCGACGAAGACGCTCGCGACGAGTGAGAGGACGAGCGCTACGACGCCGAAGGCCGGCCACAGCGAGCTTCGCTGCGGCCGGCGCTCAAGCACTGTCGTGGTCATCGTGAGACTGGTACTGCTGTCAGGAGACAGCGTTGTCGATCTCGAGGATCATCGAGTTGAGTACGCCCAGTCCGCCGCCGACCAGGTACCAGTTCTGGCCATCAAGGATGTGGACGTTGCCGTTGGAGGCGGCCTCGGTGCGGTTGAACACCGGGTTGTCGAGCAGCGCGGTGGCGGCCTCGCCCTCCGAACCGATCGCGGCGTCACGGTCGATGACGAAGACGTGATCCGGGTTCAGCTCGGCGATCTGCTCCCAGCTCAGCGGTGCGCCGTGGCTGCCCTCGGACTCGAGGTTACCGGCGGCCGGCTCCATGCCCAGCTCGTTGTAGATCAGGTCGAAACGCGAACCCGGGCCGTAACCGGTGACCTTGCCGCCGGAGGTCATGAGGACCAGTGCGGTCCCGGCGCCTTCGGCCTTGCCGCGAGTCTCGGCGACCTGGTCATCGATCTCGTCGAGCTTCTCGGATGCGGCGTCCTCCTCGCCGAACAGGGCGGCGATCTCCTCGACCTTGGCGCGGTTGGAGGCGACGGTGTCCGACGTGTCCGGGTCGCCGGCCACGACCTGGTCGGAGACCTTGGCGAACTCCGGCTCCATCGCACGGGTGCGGTTTCCGTACAGGATCAGGTCCGGTCCGAGCTCGGCGATTACGTCCATCTTCGGCTCCTTGAGGCTGCCGATGTCCGTGTACTCGTCTCCCGAGTAGGTGCTCAATGCGTCCGGGAAGACTCCGGTCTTGACCAGACCGATGACATTGTCCTCAAGATCGAGCTCGTCCAGCGTGTTCGCTGCCGCATGGCTGGTGAGCACAACGCGGGACGGGCCCTCGCTCTCGGCACCGCCGGACTGCGCGTCCGATGTGCCGCACGCGGTCAGTGCGCCACCGGTCAGCGCGAGCGCGGCTGCAGCGGCGACGATCTTAGGGAATCGCTTCATATTCTGAGTCTCCATACGTAATGCGAAAGGTTAGGCTCACCTTAACGTCACAATCGCACGTGGGGCAAAAGTGAGGGATGGCTAACCTCACTACCTGCGATTTTATGTTCCACGACACACCTGAAAACTCCCCCGTCGACGGCAAAGGACGCGTGGCCGACCGGAACTCTGTCGATGTGGTGAAGGCGGTCGCGAACGCCGGATGACCCTGCCGCATGCGGGACGAGGATTAGGCTCGAACGCGACGGCGATCACGTAATGGAGGTCAGTGATGCCGAACTCCGGACGACAGCAGGAGATCTCCGAGGCCATGCGCCGGCAGGACCGTCGAAGGTTCCTGCCCCCGGAGGTCGTCGACGAACACGCCCGCGATGCTCCCCTGCCCATCGGGTACGGACAGACCAACTCGCAACCGTCGACCGTGGCCGCGATGCTCGAGTTGCTCGACCCGTTTCCCGGCATGCGGGTCCTCGACGTCGGATCCGGGAGCGGGTGGACCTCGGCGATCCTCGGCGAGCTCGGTGGCCCGGACTCAATCGTCCACGCCGTCGAGCGGGTTCCCGAGCTGGTCGATCGATCACGGCTGGCGATCAACCAGGAATGGGTGCAGGTGCATCCGGCGCAGCCCGGAGTGCTGGGACTGCCCGACCTCGCGCCGTTCGACCGCATCCTGGTCTCGGCGATGGCAGATGACATTCCGACGGAACTGGTCGGCCAACTCGCTGACGGCGGGATCATGGTGGCGCCCTGGGGTGAGGTGATGCACCGCGTCCGGCGGCGTGGAGACGACGTCCGGATCACCGAGCACGGCGGCTACGTCTTTGTGCCCCTGATTCACACCCGATTCTGAACTGTGCGTTCGGACACTTATTCTTGAGTGGCGTACCTATAACCTGATCAGCCAGGAGCGTCGTCAATGCCCGAGTTCGTCTATGAGGACCTTCTCCCCGTCGGAGAGGACACCACGGAGTACCGACTCCTCACCACGGAGGGTGTCTCCACCGTGGAGGGCCCGGACGGCACGCAGTTCCTCAAGGTGGAGCCCGAGGCGATCCGCCTGCTCACCGAGACGGCGATGCACGACATCTCGCATTACCTCCGCAGTGATCATCTGCAGCAGGTCGCCAAGATCCTGGACGATCCCGAGGCGAGCGACAACGACAAGTTCGTCGCCCTGGACCTGCTCAAGAACGCCAACATCGCCGCTGGCGGCGTGCTGCCCATGTGCCAGGACACCGGCACCGCGATCGTCAAGGGCGAGCGCGGTCAGCGCGTCTTGACCGAGGGGCCGGACGAGGAAACCGTGTCCCGCGGCGTCTACGACGCGTTCACCCGCCTCAACCTGCGGTACTCGCAGAACGCTCCGATCACCATGTGGGAGGAGAAGAACACCGGGCACAACCTGCCGGCGCAGATCGAGATCGGCGCCGACACCAAGCCCGGCCACGAGAACTCCTACAAGTTCCTGTTCATGGCCAAGGGCGGCGGATCGGCCAACAAGTCCTTCCTGTACCAGGAGACCAAGGCCATCCTGAATCCCGACCGGATGATGCAGTTCATCGAGGAGAAGATCCGCTCCATCGGTACCGCGGCCTGCCCGCCGTACCACCTGGCGATCGTCATCGGCGGCACCTCGGCCGAGTACACGGTCAAGACCGCCAAGCTTGCCTCGGCGCACTACCTGGACGAGCTGCCGCGCGAGGGCGCCATGACCGGCCGCGGTTTCCGAGACGTCGAGCTCGAGGAGAAGGTCTTCGAGCTGACCCAGAAGATCGGCATCGGCGCGCAGTTCGGCGGCAAGTACTTCTGCCACGACGTACGCGTGGTCCGCCTCCCCCGCCATGGCGCGTCGCTGCCCGTCGCGATCGCGGTCTCCTGCTCGGCCGACCGTCAGGCCAAGGCCAAGATCACCCCGGAGGGCGTGTTCCTCGAGCAGCTGGAGTTCAACCCCGGCCAGTACCTGCCGGCCACGACCGATGCCGAGCTCGACGCCGCCACCGACGGCATCTCGGGCACCGGCAAGGGTGCCGCGGTGAAGATCGACCTGAACAAGCCGATGCCGGAGATCCTTGCCGAGCTGAGCAAGCATCCGGTCAAGACCCGCCTGTCGCTGACGGGTCCGCTGGTGGTGGCCCGCGACATCGCGCACTCCAAGATCAAGGAGCGTCTCGACGCCGGCGAGGAGATGCCGCAGTACCTCAAGGACCACCCCGTCTACTACGCCGGCCCAGCCAAGACCCCGGAGGGCATGCCGTCCGGCTCGTTCGGCCCCACCACGGCCGGCCGCATGGATTCCTACGTCGAGCAGTTCCAGGCCGCGGGCGGCTCCATGGTCATGCTCGCCAAGGGCAACAGGTCCAAGCAGGTCACTGACGCGTGCGCCACGCACGGCGGCTTCTACCTCGGATCGATCGGCGGTCCGGCAGCGCGCCTAGCGCAGGACTGCATCAAGCACGTCGAGGTCATCGAATACGAAGAGCTCGGCATGGAAGCCGTGTGGAAGATCGACGTGGAGGACTTCCCGGCGTTCATCGTCGTCGACGACAAGGGCGAGGACTTCTTCGCGCACACCGGCGAGGTCACGCTGACCATCGGCAAGCGCCCCGGCCTGTAGGACCGGACACCCGCCCGGCGAGTCGCCGCGCTCCCGAGCTGAGGGGCGGCATCCACACCTCGAGTGCGGATGCCGCCCCTTAGTCATCCTCACTATTTTCTTTAGTCACCCTCACTACTTACTGAGGCCCGCAGTGGCCTGCGACACGCCGGATTCGCCTGTTCCGTCGCAGTTCCGAAGGGGTTTATCGAATGGTGATCCAAAAATGTGGCGACGACGAAACGCCAACGAATACTGTTGCGCCGCAGAGGTTATGGAAAGCTGACAGAAAGGATTTCTGATGCGCAAGACCATTATCGCCGCTTCGGCGGCTGCCCTGCTGGCACTGGCGGGCTGCAGTTCGGACGACGGAGGAGTCGACGTGGACGGCGCCACCGAGGCGGTCGCCTCCGAGGTGGACAAGGCCACCGAGGCCGCCGGCGACGCCGCCTCCGATGCCACGTCCGCGGCCGGTGCCGCGGGTGAGACCACCGCCGCCGGCGACGGCGAGGGTGAGGGCTCCGGTGGCGAGAGCACCGGCGACGGCTCGGACGACGGCTCCGGCGAGATGGGGACCATCGCGCTGGCCGACGGTTCCGAGGTCGAGGTCCCGGCCGGAATCGCGCAGAAGTACTCGGAGATCCAGGGCTCGACCGATCACCTCGGTGCGCCGGTAGGCGAGGCGCAGGCCGTCGCCGGCGGCCAGATGCTCGAGTTCGAGGGCGGCACGATCATCCAGAACCCGGACGGCCAGGCGTTCCTGGTCCAGGGCGAGATCCTGAACGAGTACATGTCGAACGGCGGCCCGGAGAGCGACCTCGGCTTCCCGACCACCGATGAGACCCCGCAGGAAGGCGGATTCATCTCCACCTTCGATTCCGGCGAGATCACCTACGACATCGCCACCGAGGAGTCCACCGTCGAGCAGAACTGACGGCACTCCACTCGCGGCCACTCGCCGCGCGTACCCCACCTTGAGCCCCCACGCACCGGTCCCCCGGCGCGTGGGGGCCGGTTCGTCTGGTCGGCGCGTACTAGAATTCGGTCCCATGGTCAGGTTCACGCGCACCGTTGCCGCCGTCGGCCTCACCGCGCTCGTCGGCGCGGGACTCGCCGCCTGCTCGGATAACGAGCAGGAACCGGCACCCGCCGCGTCGGGCACCGCGGGTATCGATATGACGACGACGACACCGTCCACCACGATGTCGTCCACCGTCCCCGGGCCCGCCGACCCGGTGGGCGTTCCGGCGGCGGTCGCCGAGCGCTGGACCGCGCTCGCGGAATCCGGAGTCGATCTGGGCGTGGCCACCGGTCCGGCCGAGGACGTCGACGAGGGCTCGATCACCGAGTTCGAGCGGGGCTCCCTGGTCCTGACGCCCGCCGGGCAGGTCTTCCTGGTGCAGGGTGAGATCCTCTCGGCCTATCTCGAGTCCGGCGGGCCCGGCGGTGACCTCGGCTTCCCCACCTCGGACGAGGCCACCACGGACGGCGGCTGGATCTCGACGTTCGACGGCGGGGTCATCACCTACCTCGACGGCGTCGCCGAGGTAGAGGTGAACTGATCCCCACCGACGGGCCGGCGCCATTGGTCGGGATGCCACTTGTGGAGGTGCCATCGGTGGGGGTATCACCGGGTTAGTGCTGGGGCGGGGCCACCGTCGATCGGCGGTATGGTCCCACTTCGTGACTCCGACTCCCCCGTCCGGCAGGACCTCCGACGCTGATAGCTCTCGCGACCGGGCGTCCGCGCCGGTCGTCTCGAACTCGGTGCCCACGCTGACGCTTCTCGCGTTGGCGTTGGGCGGGGCCATCGGGCCGTTCGCCACCGACACCTACCTCCCGGCGCTGCCGCTGATCGCGGAGGAATTCGACGTCTCCGCCTCCACGGCGCAACTGACGCTGACGGCGTTCATGATCGCGCTCGCGGTGGGACAGCTGGTGTTCGGGCCGCTGTCCGACCGGATCGGTCGACGCGGGCTGCTCATCCTCGGATCGTTCGGCACCCTGATCGCCGCCGTGGCCTGCGCTCTCGCCCCGTCCATCTGGCTCCTCATCGTCGCGCGGACGATGCAGGGATTCTTCGGCGCGGCGGGGATCGTGTTGAGCAAGGCGATCGTCGCCGACATCGGTCGCGGCCCGGGCGTGGCCAAGGCGTTCGCCACGCTGATGGCGATCCAGTCGATCGCCCCGGTCATCGCCCCACTGTTCGGCGGCGCGGTGGTGCCGTTCGGCGGCTGGCGTGGGGTCTTCTGGCTGCTGACAGCGCTGTCCGCGCTCACCCTCATCGCGGTGGTGCTCGCCGTTCCGGAGTCGCTCCGGCCCGAGGACCGCAGCGAAGGTGGATTCGTGTCGTCACTGCGGGACATGGTGATCGTCGGCACCCACGGCCCCTTCGTGGCCCGGACCTCGGCCTTCGTGTTCACGTTCGGCGTGCTGTTCGCCTACATCTCGGCCAGCCCGTTCATCTACCAGGACATGGTCGGCCTGTCGCCAACCGCCTATTCGGTGGCGTTCACCATCAACTCGCTCGGAATTCTGGTCTCCAATGTGGCGGGCGCCCGTCTCGTGGGCCGGTTCGCGCCCGAGAAATTGATGCTCACCGGGGTAACCGGGATGTCGATCGCGATCGTCTACCTTGTCGTCGTCGTCGCCCTATCCCCGTCGGGCACCCTGGGGCTGGCACCGATCACGGTCGGTTTCATCCTTCTCACCCTGTCCATCGGGCTGATCCTGCCCAACGCGGCGGCCCTGACGATGCAGGCCACGGCGGGCCGGTCCGGCTCCGGATCGGCGATCATGGGCGCGGCGCAGTTCCTCCTGGCCGCGATCGTCTCCCCCCTGACCGGCCTCGCCGGCTCCACCTCGGCGGTGCCGATGCTGACGGTGATGGGCGTCAGCGCCGTCCTGGTGCTGATCGCGGTCCGTGCGATCTTCAGCCGGCCAGTGCGCGCCACGTGAGCGCGGCGGCCAACGCACCGACGGCGTTGAACGCCCAGTGCAGACCGATCGGGGCCAGCAGGCTACGGCTGCGGCGCCGGAACCAGATGAACCCGGCGCCGGCCACGGACGTCGCCGCCACGGCCAGGCCGATCCCCGCGAGCTGCCCGCCGAGGCCGGTCCCGAGCAGCTCGGACAGGCCGGCGTTGCCGGAGGTCAGGCCGAGTGACGTGGTGACGTGCCAGAGGCCGAAGGCGATCGAACCCACCACGAACACGCCGCGCGTGCCGAAGGTCCGCTCGAGCGCCCCCTGCAGGACGCCGCGGAACGCGAACTCCTCCGGCAGCACGGTCATGAGCGGGATCAGGACGAGGGCGGAGAAGACGGCCATGCGCAGGTCCGAGTAGCGCTCGGACAGGAAGAACGGGCTCGTGGCCGGGATCAGGCAGCCCGCCGTGACCACGGCGGCCACGGCGACCGTCGCGGCGGCGCCGTAGGCGAGGCCCCTCGGCATGTGCCGGAGCGACATCCCCAGCTCCGACCAGCGCATTCCCCGCGCCTTGACCACGGCGACCAGCGCCAGCACCGACAGCGGGATCACCCACTCGCGGTGGGCCAGATCGGCGAGGTTGGCGGTCAGATTGATCGCCGTCAGCGCGCCGAGAACCCCGACGACTCCGGCCACCCCCCGGATACGGGAGTGGCGGGGTACGTACGGGTTCGGAGAACTCATCCCGGCGATGATACCCCGACAGGCCTCCATACCAGGGGTATGGTGACGTACACACCGTTTTTCCGGACGACGAATCGCGGGGTGGAACGAGCGATGACGACCACGACGACAACGGCGTCCCAGCGCGTCACCGGAGCACTGTCCGGTGCCGTGACCAGCGCGCGCCGCCGGGTCGGCCTGGTCGTGCGGTCGCGGGTCGCGGGCGAGGACGCGGCGGAGCGTCGGCAGCAGATCTGGCATTCCGACGGTGAGCGGTGGAACTCCCCCGATGACGCGATCTGCCGCGTGAACGGGGATGCCTCGATGTTCTCCGCCGGGCTGACCGCGCTGCTGCTGCAGTCTCTACATCCGTTAGCGATGGCCGGGGTGGCGGACCACAGTGACTATCGCGGTGACCCGTGGGGGCGGCTGCAGCGGACCTCGGCGTTCATCGCCACCACCACGTTCGGCACCATCGCCGACGCGACCGACCTCATCCGCACCATCAACCATGTGCACCGGTCCGTGGTGGGCGTCGATCACCGCGGCCGGCCGTACGACGCCCGCGATCCGCACCTCCTGAGGTGGGTCCACATAGCCGAGATCTGGAGCTTCCTCGAGTGCCACCGCCTGTACGGGCGTCAGCAGCAGACCCCAGACCTTCGAGACGAGTACGTGCGCCAGTCCGCGCGGACCGGCCGCATGCTCGGTGCCCGTGACGTGCCGGAGTCGGCCGACGAACTGAACGCCGCGCTGGCCGAATACCTGCCCGAACTCGAGTCCTCCCCTGCCGCCGTGGACGCCCGACACTTCATCCTCGACGAGCCGCCCGTGGGATGGACCGACAAACCCGCCTACCGGATGTTGCGGCACGGCGCGGTGGCCGCGTTGCCGCCCTGGGCCCGGGACATGCTGGAACTCCCGGACGGGCCGTTCGGCTCACGCGATGTGGGGATCGCACTGGGCGTGGCCGGTGTGGCGACGTTGCGCTGGGTACTCGACGCCGTCGACGACTGAGCCGTCCTATCCCGACCAGATATGTTTTTGCTACAGCGCAGTGATTTCATTGCCGGGCCCTGTCGCGCCCGCAGGTGACTCCGGCCGTGTCACGGCGGCTTCAGGCCACCCGGCGATACCCTGTGACGGTCCGGCATAAGGTCGCCGGACGACGGAGGCGGGCTCGCCCGCCCAGACCAGTGAGGACATGATGGCCGGAGGACTCGCCGCTCTACTCGACGACGTCGCGGTACTCGCCCGGATGGCCGCGGCCAGCGTCGACGACGTCGCGGCCGCCGCCGGACGTGCCTCGCTCAAAGCCGCCGGCGTGGTGGTCGACGACGCGGCCGTGACCCCGCAGTACGTCCAGGGGGTGGAGCCCTCGCGAGAGCTGCCGATCATCCGCAAGATCGCCACCGGCTCACTCGGCAACAAGGCGATCATCATCGTCTTTGCCCTCCTGCTCAGCCAGTTCATCCCGTGGATCCTCACCCCGTTGCTCATGCTGGGCGGCCTGTACCTGTCGTATGAGGGCGCCGAGAAGGTCTGGGAGTTGATCTCCGGACACGAGAAGGCGGAAACCCCGACCGTCGACAAGGGGCCCGAGGCCGAGAAGAAACTGGTCCGTAGCGCGGTCACCACTGACTTCATCCTCAGTGCCGAGATCATGGTGATCGCCCTCAACGAGATCGCGGGTGAATCCTTCTGGTCGCGGGCGATCATCCTCGTCGTCGTGGGGTTGGGTATCACCGTGCTGGTCTACGGCGTGGTGGCCGTGATCGTGAAGATGGACGATCTCGGGCTCCACCTGGCCGGCAAGGACTCACCCGGCGTCCAGAAGTTCGGTCTCGGACTGGTCAAGGCCATGCCCACCATCCTCAACGTGATCGGGTTCATCGGGATGATCGCGATGCTCTGGGTCGGTGGCCACATCCTCCTCGTCGGCCTGGACGAACTCGGTGTCACCGCGCCGTACCACCTGGTGCATCTCCTCGCCGATCCCGCGGCCGGAGTCGCAGGTGTCGGTGCGGTCCTGGGCTGGCTCGTCAACACGGTGTGCTCGGCGATCTTCGGTCTGATCGTGGGCGGTGTTGTCGTCGCCATCGCCCATCTCATCCCGCGCCGCTCGAAAGAAGACAAGGCCAGTTCCGGGCCCGAGTCTGATGTCCAGGCCAAATCCGAACCCAAGTCCGACGCAGGGGCCTGATGCTCCTCACTCTCGGCCACGGCCGTCTCGACCACGACGAGCTCGCGTCGCTCCTCACCGGGGCCGGAATCGAGCTCCTCGTGGACATCCGACGCTTCCCCGGCAGCCGCGCCAACTCGGCCGCCGCCAAGGGAGCGGTGCCCCAGATCGCCCACGATGCGGGAATCGACTACCGCTGGGAAGAAGACCTCGGCGGCCGACGTCGCCTGACCGCCGAGCAGCGGCGGACCTCGCCTGACACGTGGTGGCGGGTCGAGGCGTTCCGCGCCTACTGCGCCTGGACCCGCGATCCCGCCTTCCGCACCGCGCTCGATCGGGTCGTCGCCGAAGCGCGGGTCCGACGCACCGCGGTGATGTGTTCGGAATCGGTGTGGTGGCGGTGCCACCGCCGAATCGTCGCCGACGTCGTGGCCACGGTGCACGGACTGCCGGTGGGTAACCTCATGCATTCCGGGAAGATCGACGAACACATCCCGAGCGCCGGTCTCCGGCTTGATGACAACGGAGATCCTGTCTGGGACAGGTGACATCATTGCTCACCTGTGTCGCCCCGACGGTTGACCTACTCTCGAGGGCATGAACTCCGCTGCTGACCTTGCCCCGAATCTGGTTCCCGTGAGTCCCCTCCTCGGAACGTGGCGGGGAGACGGTGCCGGCTCCTATCCGACGATCGACGACTTCGTCTACACCGAGGAAATCACCTTCACCGATGTCGGTAAGCCGTTCCTGCACTATGTCCAGAAGACGTGGGGACCGACCAGAGCGCCCATGCACACCGAAACCGGATTTCTCCGGATCCCCGGCAACGGCTCAGCGGAGTTCGTCATCGCCCAACCCACCGGTCAGGCGGAGCTCTGCGAGGGAACCGTCCACGCCGAGGGTGACACGGTCGTGCTCGAGTTCACGTCCACTGTTCTCAACAGCACCACCGCCAAGCAGGTGACCTCGACCCAGCGCCGGTACGAGTTCACTGGCGATTCCGTGGTCTCTACATTCGCCATGGCCGCGGTCGGCCAGCCCATGACCCACCACTTGCGGGCGGACATGCGACGGGCCTAGACGGTCGACGCCCCGCGTCTCCCCGCCTGCGTCACATCCACCGCACCCCGTTCTCGGACCATTCTGTCACCCGGTAGTCGAGCATTCTGCGGATGAGATCGTTCGGGAGCGTTGCCGTGTACGGGATCTTGAGAGTGCCCTTTCCGGTGTCGAAGTCACCGAAGGCACCGTCGAAGGCCTCACGTGTCGACGGGGTCAGCACCAGATTGCAGTGGGACTTGTAGCCCGCGAACTGGAACAGGATCGTGTCGTCGACATATGCCGGAGCGCCCCATTTGAGCGTCTCTTCGGCGGAAGGCGCGGCCGCCACGCAGAGCGCGCGGATTTCGCGCAGTCGTTCGGCACGCGGTTCGTCGAACCCGGCCAGATAGACGTCCACGGACTCAGGTCTGCTCATGGAACTCAGCGAAGGCCGGTGGCGACCACGCCGACGGGCTGATAGACCCGAATCACGGGCCAGACAAGCCCGTTTAGTGAACAGGAGGTCACCATGGCTCGCAGCGATTCCGAGCAGCGGTCGTCCAGTGTGAAGGACGAGGAGGTGTACCAGGCACTGCGCGACGAAGGTGCGAGCAAGGAAAAGTCCGCGCGGATCGCCAACGCGTCGGCCAACCAGTCACGTTCCGAGGTGGGCCGCAAGGGCGGGGAGGCCGGCACCTATGACGACTGGACCGTGGACGAGTTGACCCAGCGCGCCCGCGAGCTGGGCATCGAAGGCCGATCGACGATGAACAAGGACGAGCTCATCCGGGCATTGCGCCACCATTGATCGGCCGGCCCCGGTGCCGGGTCAGCGACCGGCACCGTCCCGCAGGAGTAGCCGGGACAGTGAGTCGAGCGCGAAGCCGAGGACGCCGATCACCAGGATCACGGCCATCACCTGGTCGTAGGCGAGCTGATCGCGGGCGTTGAGGATCTGGTATCCGAGACCTGACCGCACGCCGAGCATCTCGGCCGGCACCAGCACGATCCAGGCGGTGCCCAGGGCCAGGCGAATTCCTCCGAGGATCGACGGGCGCACCGCGGGGATCACGACCCGGGTCAGCCTCTCCCATCCGCTCGCCCCCATGGTTCGGGCGACGTCGAGATAGCCGGGGTCCATTGCGTGGACCCCTGACGAGGTCGAGAGCATGATGGGCCAGATCGCGGCTGCGGCGACGAGGAAGATCACCGGCTCGTTGCCGATGCCGAACACGGCGATCGCAACGGGTGCCCACGACAGCGGCGAGATCATCCGGAGGAACTGCACGAGCGGACCGGCTACCGCCTCGGCGCGCCGTCGCAGTCCAAGCCACAGTCCGAGCGGGACGCCGAGGAGCGCCGCGACAGCGAGTCCCGCGACGAGACGATAGAGACTGACCGTGGCATCCGACAGCAGAACGCCGCGGTCGAGGAGATCTCCGAAGCCCGACCAGGTTTGCGCGGGTGACATCCCGGTGATCACCGGATCGTTGGTGATCAGTCCGGAGGTGAGAAGTGCCCACACGCCCAGTCCCAGGGCGAGTCCCAGCAGGCCCGCGCCCCATCGGGCGGCAAGGCTAGAGGGTGCGGTAGCTCTCGTGGTCCGACCGCGGTCGGCCCGACTGCTCCGTCGCCCCTCGACCGGTGCGGTCGAGCCATCGTTGGTCTCCGACCCGGATCCTTCGGTCGGCTGGGACGTCGTGTGGGTTCGAGTCATGAGAGCAGCCGTTCGTGTCTGGTGAGCGATGCGGGGAGTCCGAGTGCAGCCGGTCCGCCGTGCCGTTCGATCGCGGCGCGGACGAAACGGTCATCGACGAGCTCGCGGTGGACCGTGGACGGATCGAGTCCGTCGAGGAACCGGGTCTCACCATCGACGACGGTCCGCCGCATCTGTCGGACCAGTTCCTCGGTGAAACTCGGGAAGGGATACGGGTGGAAGTCGATCCGGGGACGCTCGGGCCCGCCCGTCGGGTCCGGGACCGTTCCCGACATAGCGACCTCGACGGCCGCGGGAGGCTGCGGCAGGTAGCCCTTTCCGGACAGGATCTCCGCGGCGGCGGTCCGGTCGGCCCGGATTCCGAGCTGTGCCGCGACCGAGGAGTCGATCAGTGCCTGGACGGTGTCCGGCCGGCTGTCGATGAGTTCCTCGTGGACGACCGTGACACAGCAGGCATGGTCCCGCCACACCTCGTCGAGGAGCATGTGCAGTGATCCGACACCCTTCGCCACGGCGCCCGCGTTGAACGGATCGGCCACGGTGAACGCAGAGATCGAGCCGGTCGCCAGCGCCGGGATCATGTCGGACGGGCCCATCACGACGAGCTCGACGGTTCCGTCCTTGCGGCTGGGCGCTTTGCGAGCAACGGGGGTGAGTCCGTGTGCCCGCAGAACCCGCTGGAGGAGCATGTTGTGGATCGACCACCAGCCGGGGATCGCGACCTGTGTGCCCGCGAGCTCGGTGATGTCGGTGATGTGCGGAGCCACGGTGACCGCACCGCCGCCCGTGTGGTTCCAGCTCACCATCTTCACGTCCGCACCGATGACGTAGCGCAGCTGCACGGCGGAGGGCATGAGGAGGTGGATGAGGTCCACCTGGCGGGTGAGGAAGGCCTCCATGAGCGAGGACCAGGACCGGAAGAGCACCGGACGGCCAACGATGAGTTTCTGCCGCTCGAAGTAGCCGTCACCGTGGGCGACGAGCAGTGGCGCGGCGTCGGTGATCGGCAGGTAGCCGATGCGAAGCTCTTCGGTCTCCACCCCGCGCGGGGCGGTTGCGGCGGAGACGAGATTTCCGAGCGTCACCGCTCCACCAAGCGCCCCGGCCCCGACGGCGAGAGCACCGCCTGCACGCAGCAGTGAACGCCTGCCGAGGACGGGCCCGCGGGGTCCTGGATCTGAATTCATGGACCCGGATCAGGCCGTCCGGTACGCGGCGAGGATGTCCTCGCGCAGGAAAAGGTTCGACGAGGCCGTGCCGTGCTCGGGGTTGGTCCACTCCTGCTTCACGCGGCCCGACGATCCCAGCAGGGCGATGCGTGATCCGACCACCAGCGCCTCGTCAACATCGTGGGTCACCATGATCGTGGTGACGCCCAACTCTGCCGTCACACCGACGAGCCAGCGCTGCGAGTCGGCCCGGGTGACCGGGTCGAGGGCACTGAACGGCTCATCGAGAAGAAGGATCTCGGGACGTGTTGCCGCGGCCCGCACCACTGCGACCCGCTGCGCCTGTCCACCGGAGATCTGATCGGGCCGGGAGTCGGCGAGTTCGGCGATCCCGAAATGTTCCAGGAGCTCGTCCACGTAGGCGGTGTTCACGCGGCCCTTGAGCGCGCGGAATCGGCTGCCCAGTGCGACGTTCTCCCGCACCGACAGCCACGGGTACAGGAGCGGCTTCTGGAAGACGACAGCGTAGGAGTGCTCGCTTCCGTCTGCCATGGACCGGGAGCCCACGCGCAGCGCGCCACCAGCCGGCTGCTCGAGTCCGGCGAGGAGCCGGAGAAGAGTCGACTTGCCGACCCCGGACGGGCCGAGCAACACCAGCGACTCACCGGCGCGGACCTGGAGTTCGAGATCGTCGAACAGGGTCCGCCCGCCGGGGAGTTGATGCTGGAGGCCGGTCACGCTCACGGCGACCGGCCGCTCGAGGGTAGCTGTCACGCGACGACTCCGAGTCGGTCCAGTTCCCAGCGGAGCTGCGACTGGGACGGCGACTGCACCGGAAGGAATGCCGCTTCCCGCATGCGACGGTTGGCCGGCGCGGCCTGGGCGTACCCCATACCTCCGCACAGGATCGCCTCGAGCCGGGTCGCGGCGGGTGCGATCTCCGCACCGTCAAGACGCAGCAGGAGCAGATCGGTCAGGGTTGCCTTGTCCTGAATCGCGGCTAGTCGGTGGAGTTCGGAGTGCATGTGCTCATGCCGTCCCGCGAGCGTCTCGTGCTCCTCCGAATAGAACGCCCCGAGTCCTTCCAGCCGCCCCTCTGCCTCGGTGAGCGAGCGTGCGCCCACCCCGGAGCAGAATGCCGCCTGGAGAACGAGGAACTGCGGGCGCACACCCGACAGGAAGTCGGGGAGGTCCTCCCCCAGCACCTGCTCGTCGGGGACGACGACACCGTCGAGTCCGATCATCGTCGACGCCGTCGCGTTGAGCGCCAGGAGATCAGGCGCATTGCGGATCTCGACACCGGAGGCCGAGGCCTCGAAGGTCAGGACGAGGCTCCGACCGTCCTCGGTGTTCGCCGCGAGAACGATCGTGCTGTCCGGGTACACATTCGACGCCCACGCGATGGGCCCGTCGATCCGGTACCCGCCATCGACGCGCGTGGCGGTGATCGGCACGTCACCGAGGCCCACCGCCTGACGCTGAGCTGCTGCCATGCCGGTGACTCCCGGGCGCTTGCCGTCGGCCACCGCGCGGTAGGTGCGCATGGCGGCGTCCGACCGGTCCGCGGCGTGCCGCAGGTAGGCGGCGGTCATCCGCTGCGCCCAGGCGCCGAACGCCACGGCCAGGCTCTCCGTCGCAACCGCTTCGATAATCGTCGCGGCGACGGCAACCGGCGTGCGATCAACGTCGAAGAGGCCGAGACCTGCGAGCGCGGAGATGTCCTCCCGCAGGTCTGCGTCGGCCCGGTCGAGCGCGGAGGCCCGGGCGGCGACCGAGTCGATCACCGCGACGAGGTCCGCCGCGTCGACGGTGCCGAGGTCGCCGGCGATCAGACGTGCGCGCGGTGCACCGAGATCCGGGGTGAGAGTGCTGGCCGTGGGCGTGCTCATGACAGCTCGTGCAGGCGCGAAATCGGGGTGGACACGATCTCCCGCGCGCGGACGACGGCATCGGTGTCAGGAGCGTTGTAGAAGCACAGGCACTTGTCCGTGTCCTCGCGGACGTAGGTGCGCAGGAAGGAGACCTCGGGGATCTCCGCGTACTTCGGGGACTTCTCCTTCTTACGGGTGAGGTAGGTATCCATGTCGATCTCGGCGGGGATGTCCCACTCGACCAGGTAGCCGGCCTCGGGGCGGGCGGCCTTGATGGTCTCCAGATCGGTACCTACGAGCCGCACCTGCGCGGGCTCTGTGATCTCGGTGACGCCGAGCGCGGCCGCATCCAGCGCGGGGGCCTCGGTGGCGCAGGCGCCGTTCGGTCCGTCCGCCAGCTCGACGATGGTGAACACCCGGGCGGCACCCTTGGTGATCTGGGTCTCGATGACCTCGGCGCCGGCCTCGGTCAACGCGGCCGCGAGGGAATCGATAAGGGCCGTCGGGTCGGCCTGCTGCTTCTGGGAAGGAACCGTCTCGTACAGAAAGAGAGTCATGGTGTGTCCTTTCGGGGACTGCGTGTTGCCCCACCCTAGAAACGTATAGACCGGTCTGTCTATGCGCACCCCCGGTGATGCCCCCCACTGTCCGTCCAGAGTGTGAATTCTGAGAAAACGACGCTGCCGAGCCCGCCTGGGCTCTCTACGCTTGCGGCATGCGTACCGTCTTCCGTTCCAAGCTCGACGAGTTCTCCGACCAGCTTGTCCGCTTCTGTGACACCAATACCCGCCTCCTCGAGCGCGCGAGCGTCGCGCTGCTCGAGCAGGATGAGACCGCAGCGACCGAGGTGATCGACGGCGCTGCCGAGCTCGCCGAACTCCGCGAGGTCAGCGAACTGCACGCGTTCGAGCTCCTCCTCCTGGAGGCCCCCGTCGCGGGCGATCTGCGGCAGGTCGTCTCGGGGATCTACATCGTGGAGCACTTCACGCGGATGGCCGCTCTCACCGGGCACATTGCCCGCATTGCTCGTCGTCGCTTCCCGAACGCCGTCGTTCCCGAGCCGATCGTCCCGATCATCCGCGAGCTCGTCGAGCGCGACACCGCGATGTCCCGCCAGCTCACGGAACTGTTCGCCTCCCGCGACGTCGACAAGGCTCTCCTGCTGGATGCCCAGGATGACGCCGTGGACGGCCTGCACGCCAAGCTGATGAGCGAGGTGTCGAGCGAGGACTGGGGCTTCGGCTCAGTGGCCGCGGTGGATCTGGCGCTTCTCGCCCGCTATTACGAGCGCTACGCCGACCACACCGTGAGCATCGCCAACCGGGTGGTCTTCCTCGCCACCGGCGAACTCCCCGAGGACGGGGCACTGTCCCACCTCGACGACGGCACGGTCCTGGACTGATCCCCCACCGGATCAGCTGACGATCAGGCCGCTAGAGACTCGAGCGGCACATAGAGACGGGGTTCGCCGGGGCACACTGCCCCGGCGAACCCCGTCTCGGCGGTCAACACATACTCAGCGACAGATCGCGCCCACCGAGGCCGACTGCACGAGCTTGGAGTACTTGGCCAGGACACCACGGGTGTAGCGCGGAGGCAGCGGCTCCCAGCCGTCCTTGCGCGCCGCGAGCTCGGCCTCGTCGACCAGCAACTCGAGGGTGCCGTTCGAGACGTCGAGCCGGATGCGGTCGCCGTCGTGGACGAACGCGATCGGGCCGCCGTCCACCGCCTCGGGCGCGATGTGGCCGACGCACAGGCCGGTGGTTCCGCCCGAGAACCGGCCGTCGGTCATGAGCAGGACGTCCTTTCCCAGGCCGGCGCCCTTGATGGCTCCGGTGATGGCGAGCATCTCCCGCATGCCGGGCCCGCCCTTGGGGCCCTCGTAGCGGATGACCACAACGTCGCCGGCGGTGATGGTGCCGTCCTCGAGCGCGTCCATCGCGGCCCGCTCGCGCTCGAAGACGCGCGCGGTTCCCTCGAAGACGTCCGAGTCGAAGCCCGCCGACTTGACCACGGCACCCTCCGGCGCGAGGGATCCGTGCAGGATCGTGATCCCGCCGGTGGGGTGGATCGGCTCGGACATCGCGCGCAGGACCAGCCCGTCGGGGTCCGGGGGCGCGATGTGGGCGAGGTTCTCCGCGACGGTCTTGCCGGTGACGGTGAGGCAGTCCCCGTGCAGCAGCCCGGCGTCGAGGAGGGCCTTCATGACCACGGGGACGCCGCCGATCTTGTCGACGTCGTTCATCACGTGCGCACCGAACGGCTTGACGTCCGCCAGGTGCGGCACCTTGGCGCCGATGCGGGCGAAATCGTCCAGGGTCAACTCCACCTCGGCCTCGGCGGCGATCGCGAGCAGGTGCAGCACCGCGTTGGTCGAGCCGCCGAACGCCATGACCACGGCGATGGCGTTCTCGAAGGCCTTCTTGGTCATGATGTCGCGTGCGGTGATCCCTCGCCGCAGCATCTCCACCACGGCCTCGCCACTGGCCTCGGCGTAGCCGTCACGGCGACGGTCGGGCGCGGGCGGGGCGGCACTGCCGGGCAGGGACATGCCCATGGCCTCGGCGGCGCTGGCCATGGTGTTGGCGGTGTACATGCCACCGCAGGCGCCCTCGCCGGGGCAGATGGCGCGCTCGATGGTGTCCACGTCCTCGCGGCTCATCAGTCCGCGCGAGCAGGCGCCGACGGCCTCGAACGCGTCGATGATGGTCACCTGCCGCTCGCTGCCGTCCGAGAGCGTGGCGAAGCCGGGCATGGTCGATCCGGCGTAGAGGAACACGCTGGCCAGGTCGAGTCGCGCGGCGGCCATGAGCATCCCGGGCAGGGACTTGTCACAGCCGGCGAGCAGCACCGATCCGTCGAGCCGCTCGGCGCTCATCACGGTCTCCACGCTGTCGGCGATCACCTCGCGGGACACGAGCGAAAAATGCATGCCCTCGTGCCCCATGGAGATGCCGTCGGAGACGGAGATGGTGCCGAACTCCAGCGGGTAGCCGCCCCCGGCGTGGGTGCCCTTCTTGACCGCCTTGGCCAGCCGGTCCAGGGGCAGGTTGCACGGCGTGATCTCGTTCCAGGAGGACGCCACCCCGATCTGCGGCTTGACCCAGTCGTCGTCGCCCATCCCGACCGCGCGCAGCATGCCGCGCGCCGCGGTCTTCTCCAGGCCGTCCGTCACGTCACGGCTCCGGGGTTTGATGTCCACACCCTCGTCGGTGGTCTTCGCGGTGGTTCCCTGATCGTCGGTCATACCCCCAGCCTAGGGACTGACCGCGGGTGCGCGCCGTCGGACGGTGGGAGGAGGTCACCTCGCACCGCCGCGGGGCCGGGTGAACCGATAGCCTTCTCGCCATGTCGACGGCATCCCCGGGCACCGGGCGCGCACGCGGGATCACCGCGATCGTTCCGGCCGGCACGGTAGTTCTGCTGGCCTGCCTGTACTTCGCGCAGGGCCTGCCGTACGGCTTTTTCACCCAGGCCCTGCCCGTGGTCCTGCGCGAGTCGGGGTTCTCGCTGACCGCGATCGGCGCGACCGGCGCCCTCTTCGCCCCGTGGGCGCTGAAGTTCCTGTGGGCCCCGGTGGTGGACCGGTACGGTACCCGGCGCCGGTGGCTCCTCACCCTGCAACTCCTGTCGGCCGCCGTGATGCTCATCCTGGCCACCCTGGTCCTGTCCACCACGTTGACGTGGCTGTTCGTGGGTGTCGCTGTCGTCAATCTCCTCTCCGCCACCCAGGACGTCGCCACCGACGGCCTGACGGTGCGCCTGTTGGGTCCGACCGAGCGCGGGATCGGCAACGGCATCCAGGTGGGTGCCTACCGGATCGGGATGATCGTCGGTGGTGGCGCACTGTTGTGGTTGTTCGCACTGTCGGGCTGGCGTGCCCTGTTCGTCACCATGGCGGTGCTGATCGTGGTGTGTACGGTGCCGGTCTGGCTGTCGGGAAGGATCAAGGAGGACGACGACGACAACGTCGCGCACCACCCCGGGCCGGCGGACGGGGTCGGCGGTCACGGTCGTACTCTCGCCCTTGCGTGGTGGTCGCGGCTTCGCAGGCCGGGGATCATCGCACTGATGCTCCTCATCGCCGCCTTCAAATTCGGCAATTCGATGGCCTCGGCGATGGTCGGCCCGTTCATGTCTGATGTCGGTCTCACGCTGGAGCAGATCGCCTGGGTCAAGGGGGCACTCGCCTCGGTCGGTGCGCTCGCCGGTGCCGCGGCGGGCGGCTGGCTGTGTTCACGGTTCGGCAGACGTAGTGCCCTGGTCTTCGGCGGCGTCACCCAGACCGCCGCGCTGGGCCTGTACGTGGCGGCCTCCCTCGATATCGGCGGATTCGGTCTGATCGTCGTGGCGAGCCTGGCCGAGCACGTCCTCGGCGGCGCTGCCACGGTCGCGGTGTTCACCCTCATGATGGACGTCGCCGACCGCGCTCACGCCGGGAGCGACTACACCCTGCTCGCCTCGTCAGTGGTTCTCGCCCAGGGTGTGGCCGGCATGACCGCCGGCGTGGTGGGCGACCTGTTCGGCTACGCCACCCTGTTCACCGCGGGGCTGGTGCTGTCGGGGCTCGGCTGCATCGCGCTCGTCCGTGCGGTTGACCGCGGCGCCGGCCCGGTCGGGGTGCGACAGGTGTGGCCGGTGCAGGCGGCGAGCCTCCGATCGTGAGTCCCCGGCCGGCCAGCGCTCAGCGCCCCGGCCAACGGCACCGATCGGCGCCGCAGGTCAGCGTTGCAAGTCAGCGCAGCGGCGCCATCGAGGTGAACGCCGACGCCACCACCCGATCAGCAGCCGAGACCCGCACTCCGAGTGCGCGAGCGGCCGCCGGATGCAGGAAGGTCTTGATCGCCCCGGTCGGCACGGCGGCCGGCCACCACTGGCGGGGCCGCAGCAACTGACCGCGGTACCGGGTCAGTGCGGGCGTGACGGTGAGCTTCGAGGTCTCCGCCGCGAAGTAGTCGTCGAACTCCTCCACCGTCTCCGGCACCGGCGCCGTCGAGATGCCGTAGACGCCGTACCAGTGGCGGCACCGGTCATACAGTTCGGAACGCTCGACCGGGCTGAGCGGTCCGCGGAACCGGGCCACGGTCTCCATCAGCGCGTCCACTTAGGTGGCGTGCTGGAAGTGGAAGACCTCCGGCGTCAGGGCGTGGTAGCGGTTCCCCTCGGCGTCCTCTCCGCGAACGTGCCCATGGCTGGCGAGGATCCGATGCGGCACCCACTCCTTCGGCCGGGCTCGAAGGCCATCTGGATCGTGGCGGGCACGGAGTCGCGCTTGTGCAACCAGATGAACCCGGGCGAGGGCGAGTGTTCCAGAAGCGCGGCGCTGATCGCCGGATGCATGACCTGCAACGACACCGCGCGCGGCATCATGAACAGGAACTGCCGGGACCGCAGGGCCTCGAACAGAGCGCACTGGGTCGTGGTCTGGCTCTGCATGGCGGTCCTCCGCTGCCCGTACCCGTCTTTCGCTGAGCCTATCGCCCCAGCGCGGGAAAGTGAGGAACAACGTACTCAGATACTTCGTCGAGCACCTCGAGGAACGGGCGCCTGCTCGCACCGAAGCCCAGCTGCACGTGATTGACGCCGATCCCCTGCAGGTCACGCAGGTGCTCGGCGAGCGCGGCCCGGCCGATGCGGAATCCGAAGCTGATCGGCGACGCGGCCTCCGCCGGATCGTCGGACAGGTCGATCTGTAGCGATTGGGCAAAAGGCTTGAAGGTTGCGGCGCCGGGGAAATCGGGACCGGGTGTGCGGGCGGAGTTGTCGTCGTCGTCCATATTGTGATCTTGGTTTTGATCTTGATCTTGATCGTGGCCTGGTCCGACCTCCGCCGTCACCTCCCGCCAGCGCGCGATCCTGCGACGTTGGGCGTCAAAATCGCGGGGGTACGTGAACCAGCCATCCCCGTGCTCGGCGAGGTAGCTCATGCTCTGCTGGCACGAGCCGATCATGAGGATCGGCACCGACGCCGCTACTGGTTTGGGCACCACGTCCGCACTGTGCATCCACCCGCCGGGCCAGCGGATCCCGCGCATCTCGGTGCCCAGCGCGTGCCGGACGACACGCAGGTTCTCGCGGAACCGCTCCCCGCGCTCGCCCTGCTCCAGACCGAACGCGCGGAACTCCTCGGGCCGATCCCCGGAGGCCAGGCCGAGCAGGAACCGCCCGCCCGAGATCCGGTCCAGGCTGGCGGCGGCCTTGGCGACGTGCAGCGGGTGCCGCACCGGCAGGACGATGCCGGCGGTTCCCAGCGCGATCTCGGACGTGTGCGCCGCGATGTGCGCCAGGTGGATCCACGGGTCGTAGACCTGCCCGACGTCACCGAACGAGGGCACTCGAAGCGGGATGTCACGGACGTAGAGGGCCGCGAACCCACCGGCCTCGGCGGCGCGGGCGGCCTCGACCTGGGCGGGCAGTTCCTCGGCCGCCGGGTCGTCGCCGCGGGTGCGCAGCGGGAAGCCCAAGCCGAGCGTGAGGCGGCCGGGCGCGAAGGTGCGGCGATGCCCCGGCAGCCGGCGGGGGTCGTCGTCGGAGCGCGTGAGCAGCGGGCCGGTCATGCCCCCCACCCTGGCATGGCGGGCTGAATGCGTGGAATGGGAGTACGTTGGGGGCACTTTCCCCCGAGGAGGCAGCTACCGGCGATGAGGCGGGTCATTTTTGTCAGTCCACATCGTGGCGTCAACGATTTCCTCTGGGGGGACACCGACGGGCCGGACGCGTTCGAGGGATTCGCCGGCCTGGTCGTGACCGCGAGCCTCGGGCTGTCGGACGAGCTCGTCCGAGAGTTCGCGGCATGGGTGGACGACTGGCACGAGAACTTCGTCGGACGCGACACCAGTGGAGAAATGTGGGTCCCCGTCTGGCGGCAGGGATTCGACAGCGCGCAGTGGCGCTCCGACGGAGTCGCTTTGATGCTCAGGTTGCAGGATGAGCGGACGGACCTGGATGTGCGGAACGGATTCGATTCCGACGTCTATCCCACGGATCCGGCCGCTCATAAAACGGTGTGGCGCTGACGAAGTGACGAAGCCGCTGGGGTGAGAGCAGCGGGGCGTTAGGCTCACGGGCGACTCTGCAACGGAAGGCCGGACGTGACCACCACTCTCCTGGCGTCGTGCTGGTCATCTGCCTGGCGCCCATCGTGTCGTGGATGACGCGTTCGTTCATTCCGGCGGTCGTGCTGCTGCTGGCCGGCGGGATGCTCATCGGGCCCACCGGGCTCGGGTTGGCCGAGACCTCCGGCGGGATCGGCATGCTCTCCGAGATCGGGCTCGGGTTGCTGTTCCTCCTCGCGGGCGTGGAGCTCAAACCCTCATCCCTGTCCGGACGTCGGGGCGCGGGCGCGGGCGGAGCCTGGCTGGCGAGCGTCATCCTGGCGACCGCGATCGGATGGCTGATCACCGGCCGTCCGGACACCGCCGTGGCTATCGGCTTGCTGCTCACCTCCACCGCGATCGGCACCCTGCTCCCGATCCTCAAAGGTGCCGGACATGACGCGACCCCGGTCGGGCGCGCGGTCCTCAGCCACGGCGCGGTCGGGGAACTCGGCCCCGTGCTCGCCATGGCACTACTCCTCGGGACCCGCGACATCGGCTCGTCGGCGGTGGCTGTGGCACTGTTCGGGATCGCTGCGCTCTTCCTGTTCGCCATCCCGCGGCGACTGCTGTTCGTCCCCGCGATGGGTCGGGCCCTGGCGCACGGCAACACCTCGACGGGCCAACTCGTGGTCCGGATGGTGTTCCTCTTACTGGCCGCGATGATGGCGGTCGCGGCGGTCTTCGGCCTGGACGTGGTGCTCGGTGCATTCGCGGCGGGCATGGTCCTGCGGAGCCTGACCGAGACGTACACCAGCCGGCACGACGACCAGCCCAACTCGCCGACCCGCGACCTCGTGGGCGACCTCCTCGGACGCCTCGACACCGTGGGGTATTCCCTGTTCATCCCCGTCTTCTTTGTGGTCTCGGGAATGGGCATCAGCCCGAGCGCGGTCGCGGCCGCGCCGTGGCTCCTGGTCGCGGCCGTGGCGATCATGCTGGTCATCCGGGGCGGCGGCGTGTGGCTCGCCGAGTCCTGGCTGCACGTGAACCCCGGCCTGAACAGTAATCGCGACCGCGCCCGGGTCGGGCTCTACGCGGCGACGGGTCTGCCGATCATCGTGGCCGTCACCGACGTCGCCGTGGGTGGCGACCTGATGCGCGCCGAGGAGGCCGCCGTTCTGGTGGCCGCCGGCGCCGTGACCGTGCTGCTGTTCCCCCTGCTCGCCGAGCTGATCAATGCCCCCGGCTCCGGGAAAAGCGAGCAGGACAGCGGCGGTAACGGCGGCAACGGCGGAAATGGCGGGAACGGCGATGTGGCGGGGATCAGAAACTGACCGAGAAAACCCCGCCGCTGCCGGTCCGAGACGGGATCGGCCCGACACGGCTGCGCATTCCCTCTGGCGGTCCGTGGACGACGATCGCCGAGTTCATGATCTCGCGGTTCGACCATCTCGACCCGGGCGAACTGCACCGACGGCTCGACGCCGGGGAGATCGTGGACTCCGCCGGCCGGGCGATCGACCCGCTGGCCGCCCCGGCCGACCACGAGTTCGTCTGGTACTACCGGCAACTGCCCGAGGAGCCCGTCCTGCCCTATCGGGAGGAGATACTTTTTGCGGATGACGACGTCGTCGTCGTCGACAAACCACATTTCCTCCCCACCACGCCGTCCGGCCGGTACCTACGCGAGACCGCCCTGGTCCGGCTGCGCGTCCGGCTCAACAACCCGCACATCACGCCGGCGCACCGACTCGACCGGCCCACCGCCGGCCTCGTCCTGTTCACCGCCAGGCCCGAGGTGCGAGGCGCCTACCAGACCCTCTTCGAACAGCGGCGGGTCGCCAAGACCTACGAGGCCGTCTCCGCGCTGCCACCCGGCTGGGACCCGCGCGCCCGCACCCTCGACGGACAGGCGGTGCCGCTGGTCCGTCGCGACCACCTCGCCTCCCCCGGCGGGCCTCAGCGCACCGTGATCCGGCCGGACCTTCCGCCCAACGCCGAGACCGCCGTGGACGTTCTGGGACACGGACACAGCGCCGGTGGGCGGCCGGTGCTACACACGGAGCTGAGGCCGCGGACCGGGAAACTGCATCAGCTGCGCGTCCAGTTGGCCGGGCTCGGCATCCCGATCCTCGGCGACCGGCGCTATCCGGAACTGCTTCCCGAGGCCCCCGATGACGACGCGCTGCCTCTACAGCTGTTGGCCAGGGAGCTGGAGTTCACCGATCCGCTTTCCGGCGAGGTGCGGCGGTTCCGGAGTCGGCGCGTGTTGTCAGAGGTGCCGATCCGGCAGCGGGGTTGATCAGGACATCATGCGGCTCGCCCCGCCGCGGCGGTCTGTACGTCGGGGTGGTCAGCAGGTCGGGGTGGCCGGCTCGCCGTCCCACCGAGCGAGGGTCCACTCGACCAGTTGCGGGATCAGCGGAGAGTCCGCACCCACCAGGCCCATGTGGTCGAGTCCCGGGTAGGTGCGGTAGTCGATCGGGTCCCCGTCCGCGCACCGACCATCGACCCACCCCTGCTGCATCGATGGCTTGACCAGCGGATCCGACAAGCCCTGCGCCACCAGCACGGGTGCCGGCCACGGGCCTGTCGGCGAGTTCTCCCGCAGCGTCTGGCCCAGACCGCCACCGAGGAGCGAATCGGGGAAGACCTGCTCGGGGATCTGAGTACCCCGCAACAATGCCGCGATGACATCTTTCTCGTTGAAACACAGGTCGGCGATCTTCTCCACGCCGTGCGCGGTCCCGGGGTTGAGGTGACCCGCCAGGTCTAGCTGCGGGTAGACCTCGTTCCAGGAGCCGGCGATGTAGGCCGAGACGGTCTTGCCGCCGACCTCGTCCTTGGTCGCCTCGGCCAGCGCGTATAGGTCGGTGGCCGGGGCCATGCCCGCCACCCCGCGGATCGTAAGCTCCGGCGCGTAGTCGCCGGCGATCTGTCCGGTCCACAGTGCGCCGTGGCCGCCCTGGGAGTGACCCCACACCACCGTGTCGGAGCTCAGGGAGACATCCTCGAGTTGCTGGGCCGCGCGGGAGGCGTCGAGCACGTTCCGGGCCTCGGACTGGCCGACCAGGTACTGGTGTGGCCCGGCGGTGCCGAGCCCCACATAGTCCGACGTCACCCCGGCCCAGCCGTGTTCGGTGACCATCTGCTCGAGTGCTGTCGCGGCCCCGTCGGAGAACGGCGTGGGACTCAGCGACGGCGCACACCGCGGAACGATTCCGGTGGTGCCGTGGGCGATGCTCAGCAATGGCAGTGCGTCTGCGCCGCGGTCCGCGGGGGCGACCACCGTGCCGCTGGCGACGGTGACCGTGCCGTCGGGATCAGTGGTGGTGTACAGGATGCGCCAACCCTCGGCGCCGTCCGGGACTCCCTCGGTGAGGAGGTCAGCCCGGAGCAGTACGCCGGGTTCCGACGGCACCGGCTCGACACCCGTATAGAAGGCATCCGGCTCGGGCCTGTCGCCCCCGTGCAGCAGGACAGCGCTGCCGATCGCCAACCCGCCGGCCACCACGAACGCTGCCGCGGAGACAACGGTACGACCACGTCGCCGTAGTGGCCCCGGCGCCGAGGCCGACTGGCCGCGGCGGCCTGCCCGGCGGTGGTACCACAGCAGACCTGCCAGGCCACGCAGCCCCACGAACACCAGCCATGCGCCGATCGCATACTTGATGAGCTCGATCGCCAGCACCGGCCAGGCCAGACACAGCAAGCCCAGCACGATCGCCGCGGCTCCGCTGAACAGCCCTGCCACCCGCCCGTCCGTATCCCGGCGGATAGCCGCGACCAGCGTGTGGATCCCGTGGATGATCAGGACGCCGACCATCACCCACAGAAGCGCGCGGATGCTCCCGGCGCGCCAGACGAGCACCAGAATTCCCGCGGCGACAGCGACGAGCCCCACCGTGATCCGCGCCGACCGCCGGTACAGGGCGGCACCGTCAGCCCCGAAAACCGTGGCCAGTCCGACGACGACGAGGCCGACACCGGCCAGCGCGACGATCGCCGGCAGAGCCGGTGCACCACGATCAACACCGCCCCGA
>DGYFI06202__coassemble_635_pt1 | contig 20977 bp, 20 predicted proteins | sample DGYFI06202__metabat2_low_PE_018 | metagenome-assembled genome bin DGYFI06202
CCTCGCCGAGGAACTGCGCGAGCGGGCCGAGTGCGGCGATCGAGGAGAAGTCCATGAAGTCGCCGCCGGTCCACTGCGACGACGGATGGCATTTCGCGCCGGCCGAGTCGTTGATCTGCTGGTAGGCCACCACCGGTCGGCTCGAGTTGTCGCGGCCGTCGTCGGGCACCATGATCACTCCGGTGCTGATCACGCGATTTCCCGCCACGTCCTCGGTGACGTACATGGTGCGCCAGGCGCGGATGTGCGCCGGTTTGATGCCGTTGTAGATCACCTCGAACGGCTCGGAGTTGAGCAGATGCCCCATCGGCATCGAGTCGTCGATCGGAGGTTCGTCGTAGAACGGACCGGCCTGGCCCCAGAGTCCCTCGGCGTTCTCGACGGGGGAGGCGGGGACGGAATCGGCGAGCATCGACACAGCGAATGGGTTGAGGACCTCGCGGAGTTCCGGCGGGACGAACGGCCGAGTCCATTCGGTGCCGGTGTCGGTGCTGGTGCCGGTGCCGGTGGCGTCGGCGGAGACGGCGTCCGGGGCGGGCTTCGCGGCAAGAGGCTGGCCGGCAACGGGCTGTGCGGCGACGGGCTGCGCGAGTGCGGGGGCGGCGAGCCCCGCGCCGACGACTACCGCGGCGAGCGTGGCGGCGATCATCCTCACCTGACCAGGGGCCCGCCGCGAGCGAGGCGAGTGCGCCGGCTGGAGTCGATCCGCGTGGGGTGTGGCGGCACCCTCTGACATCATCGCTCCTCGCTCAGGGGATGGTGACGTAGGTGGCGCGCACGACATCGCCGAGGATCTGGGGGATCCGCGAGGTCGCCCGGGCGGCTTCGAACTGCTGCTCGTAGGGGACTCGCAGCTTCGCCTCGAGCGCGGGCCAGTTGTGCTCGACCTCGTCGCGGTAGCGGGGCAGCAGCTGTGCGGTGACGTACTCCCAGCGCTGCTCGTACACCGACCAGTCCCACGACGGGAGCGGGGTGTGCAGCGTGGCGCCACGGCCGTCCGGCAGGGTGCCCTGGAGGGTGACGGGCTTGTAGTCACGCAGCGCGGGGACTCCGGCCACCGACGGCGACCCGGCCAGCGTCATCATGTAGGTGAACGACTCACCGAGGCCGTCCTTGTAGCCGCGGACGTCATCCCACATCTGCGAGACCACCCAACCCTGCTCGCGGTTGAGCAGGGTCATGTTCCCGTGCGCGATCCGGTCGGGATCCCCGGAGGCGACGTCACGCCAGGCGTCCATGATGTCGTCGCCGAAGATGCCGGCGCGATGCATCTCCTCGAGGCCGGGCAGTCCCTCGTTGGCGTAGACGTAATGCATGGGCATCAGGTCGGAGTAGATCGCCTTCTGCATGATCACGACCTGGGTGACGAACCAGTACAGGTCCTCGGTGGTGATGTCGCCGGCGTGGTCGGCCAACACTGACAGGCCTCCGGGGAGCTGGGCGACGGCCTCGGGGCCGAACGCGGTCTCGACGTGGTTGATGATGTCGCGGGCGGCCTGCTGCAGTCCCGGGGTGTCGTACATCTGGGTGACCCATTCGATGTCGGCGATGCCGCCGCCGAAATCGCCACCGACCTGCCCGCCCATGCCGGCCCACTGCAATTCGCGGTGGGAGAGCTGGAAGTCCTGGTAGTAGCGGTAGGACTTGATCATGTTGGACCGATTCGCGGCGAAACCCTCGAAGGGGTCCCAGGACTCCAGGTCGATCCCCGCCTGCTCCGTCGACTGCACCAGCCGGTACTGCAACAGCAGTGCCGAGTAGGTGCTTGCGGGGAGCCCCGACTCGCGAGCCTCGCCGACGAGCCTCTCGAGCGTGGGCAGGTCGTAGGGGAGGGCGGAGTGCACGCCGCCGCCCTCCACGTTCGACAGGCGGTTGGTCAGAGGTAGGCCGAGGTAGCCGTCGAGGTCCAGGGCACCAGCGATCGGGGACAGGGCAAGTGAGCCGGTCACGAGTAACGGGGCCAGCGCGGCCGTCACGAGCCGCGAGAATCGAGTTGTCATTTGCAGAATATTATATCTTGTATATGTGATCTTTGGGACTCTTCGTCGCTCGTGCCGGAGGCGCGACCTGGGGCGATGGAGCGGACCTTGCGCCTGCGCTCATCGAAGCCGGACTTATCTAGAGTGGAGGCCGTGAAGGACACGTCGGATATCTCTGCCGCCCCAGTAGCTCGACCGCGTCGCCTGCGTTCGACTCCCGCGATGCGGCGCCTCGTGGGGGAGACCTCCCTGCAGCCGCGCCAGCTCGTCCTGCCGGCGTTCGTGGCGGACGGGATCGACGAGCCGCACCCCATCGGGTCCCTGCCGGGCGTCGTGCAGCACACCGTCGACTCCCTGCGCCGCGAGGCCGCGACCGCCGCAGAGGCGGGGCTCGGCGGGATCATGCTGTTCGGGGTGCCGCGCGAGGAGGACAAGGACGCCACCGGCAGCTGCGGAGCGGACCCGGAGGGCATCCTCAACCGCGCGTTGGCGGCGGTTCGGCAAGAGGTCGGCGACGACCTGGTGGTGATGGCCGATACGTGCCTGGACGAGTTCACCGACCACGGGCACTGCGGGGTGCTGGCCACCGGACCGCGCGGGGAGACCGTCGTGGACAACGACGCCACACTGGCCGCCTACGCCGAGCTCGCGGTCGCGCAGGCGACGGCCGGCGCCCACGTGGTGGGTCCGAGCGGGATGATGGACGGTCAGATCGCCGTGATCCGCGACGCGCTGGACGCGCAGGGCCACAGCGACACCGCGGTCCTGGCCTACAGCGCCAAGTACGCCAGCGCGTTCTACGGTCCGTTCCGCGAGGCGGTCGGCTCGTCCCTGCAGGGCGACCGCAAGACCTACCAGCAGGACCCCGCCAACCTGCGCGAGTCCCTGCGTGAGGTGCGGCTGGACCTGGAGGAGGGGGCCGACATGGTGATGGTCAAACCGGCCATGTCCTACCTCGATGTCCTGCGCCAGACCGCCGAGCTCTCGGACGTGCCGGTCGCCGCCTACCAGGTCTCCGGCGAGTACGCGATGATCTCCGCCGCCGCCGAGAAGGGCTGGATCGATCACGACCCCGCGGTCATGGAGTCGCTGCTGTCCATCCGTCGCGCGGGCGCGGACATCGTGCTGACCTACTGGGCCCTGCTCGCCGCGCGACTGCTGCGGGAAGGCTGGGGCGCGCGGTGACCCCCGAGGAGAACGGGCGAGGGCCCGCACAGAACCCCGCCGGGGGAGCGTGGCCGCCGCCGGAGCGGTACCCCGCCGAAGGCGGGCGGCAGCGCCCGGACCAGAACCCCACAGGGGGTGCGTGGCAGCGCCCGGAGCAGAACCCCGCCGGGGGTGCGTGGCAGCCGCCGGGACAAGATCAAGATCCAAATCCGACGACGACGACAACGCCGCCCGAGGAAATCCGCGCGGCCTGGGGACTGTGGCTGGCGACGGCTTTCTTCGCGCTGGTCGGGATGGTCGTCAATGCGCTGACCGCACGGTTTACGGACCTGCCCGTCGCCACCCAGGACGCACTTCGAAACGCCGTCGAGGATGCCAACTCCGCCACCGGCGGGGAGGGCCAACAGATCAGCGTCGACCTGGCGTTCGGGCTGGCCACGGGTCTGGGTGCGGTCCTGGCAGTGCTGGTGGCCGCGGTCACGGTGTGGCTCGCCTATCGCCTCCGTGCCGGGAAGGGATGGGCGCGACTGATACTCACCATCGTCGCGGTCTTCCCGATCGTCGACGCCATCGCCGTGATCATCGGTGTGGTCGGTGGGGCTGAGGTCGCCGGCGGTCGGGACGACGTGCTCGGCTTCGTCGTCGTCGCCTTCCAGGTCCTCGCGGGGCTCTGCGCCGCAACGGCCGTGTGGCGGCAACACACGCCCGAGGCCATGGAGTACCTCACGGCGGGCGGGGGGCGACGTGCCTCCAAGTAATCCCGAGATCCGGCCGGGCGTCGAACCGGAGGGGCCCGTCCTGTACGCCGAGGACGGGTGGAGCTGGGCCTGGATCCTGGTCGCGCCGGTGGCCTGCGCCGCGGCGGGGCTCTTCGAGTTCCTCACCGGCGCCCCGGTGCACTGGCTCATGCTCACCGTCTGCGCGGTCGCGGCGGGACTCAGTCACGGCGTCATGATCGCCGCCACCCGCGTCCACGGCCGCGTACGGCTCACCCCCACCTCCTACTTCCAGGGCACCGAGGAACTGGAGCTTGAGCGTGTGACCGAGGTGTACCCCCTGCCCACCGGGAATCCCGACGAGCAGTCGTGGCAGAGCGCCCGGATCCTCGGCGAACTGCGTGAGGTGCCGAAGCGACGCGGGGCCGTGGGGATGCTGCTCGACAACGGCGCCGAGGTGCGCGCCTGGGCCCGGCGACCCGAGGCACTGCGGGAGGCGCTCGCCGGTGCCGTGGCGGACGCCCCCGACTCCGCCCCCGACGCCGCTCCAGACGTCGCACCCGAGTCCGCTCCCGACTCCGCGCCCGACGAGTCGCCGGACACCGCGTGAGGAGTCGACACCAGGCGCTCGTGGCGGTCCTCGCGGCGGTGCTGGCCGTGGTGCTCTGGGTGCTGTCCCGGGGCACCGTCGAGGTGATCCCGCCCGCCGTCGAACCGCCCGTCGAGGGGGTCGTCCAGCGGAGCGTCACCGACCCGTGGTTGCTCGTGGCCGCGACCGTTTCAGCAGGCGTAGCGATGGTGTTCGCGACGCTGGCGATCCTGAGGATCACTTCACCGCAAGCACGCTGATATATCCACTTCTGCCTGGGGTTTTGGCGGTACACGCGCCTTCTCGGTAACGATCAGATTGCGGTTCGCTGAGTGCCGGTCCCGCGATTCTGCGTGGCGCGCGCCACAGGCTACTGTTGGGTCAGTTCGGCGTATGTGGCCACCGAGAAAACTGCGGTCCGGCGCTCGATTTTCAGCAGGTACATCTACAGCAACATGGAATTGGGGATCGGTGCAGCCGTCTAGCACTTTCGTTGGCACCACCGCGGTCGTCGGAGCGATCGCACTTCTGGGATCAGGGTTGGCCTCGGCCGCCCCGGTCAAGTGGCATGACTGCACCGAGATGCTCGGGGTCGAGGCCGAGTACCTGCCCCCGGGCATGGAGTGCGGCACCGTCGACGTGCCGGTCAACTATGACGATCCCGACGGAGCGCAGACCGAGGTCGCGCTGACCCGCATCAAGGCCTCCACCGGGCAGGCCCGCTCGACCATCTTCGGCAACCCGGGCGGACCGGGTAACTACGCGCTCAACTTCTGGAACCCGCCGCTGGACGGGTCGGCGCCGGCCGGGCTGTACGAGAACCACGACCTGGTGGCCGTGCAGCCGCGCGGGCTCTACGGGTCCAACCCGATGGTGTGCGAGGTCGAGTTCGTCGGACCGAACGCCGTCAACCCGCTGCACGACGCCTGCTTCGGCACCGATCCCGCCTACATGGCGTCCATGACGACGGAGAACGCCGCGCGGGACACCAACGCGGTCCGCGAGGCGCTCGAGCTCGCCGAGATCGACTACCTGGGCGTGTCCTACGGCACCGCGATCGGCACCGACTTCGCCACCCTGTTCCCGGAGCACACCGGCAAGATGGTGCTCGACTCCAACACCCACCCCGACTGGCGCTGGTCGGAGCAGGCGGAGCAGGGCGCGTTCGCGCAGGAACAACGAATCAACGACATCTTCGGATGGATCGCCGAGCGCGACGACTACTACGGCCTCGGTGACACCCCGCTGAAGGTGTTCCACTCCTGGAAGTGGGTGACCGACCAGGAGGTGGGCGGCCCCGCGAACCTCACCCCGCCGCCGGCGGAGATCCGCGACCTGCCCGTGGAGCTGCGCGGAACCGCCCTCGAGCGTCCGGCGCTCGACGTGATCAACACGACCGCGCCGGGCCGCGCACGCGTCGAGGGCTTCGCCCGCGCCGCCGCCCTGCAGGGCCTGACCAACAACGCCACCACCGGGCTCTACGACGCCACCGTGGGCGCCACCTACAGCGAGCAGGCGTGGCCGATGCTGGCCCATGTCCTGAAGTACTACAACGACGGTGGCCAGATCGCGCGGGTCGACTACGAGACCGTGGGCATGATGCTCGCGGCCCAAGAGAACCGGTCGCCGATCTACCGCACCGATGTCGAGATGAACTCGATCATCACGTGCAATGAGACGGCCGCACCGTCCAACCAGCTCGGCGTGATGGCGGCCAAGGTCGACAAGGCCACCGGCGGCAACCGACTCACCACCCGCGCCGCCGTCGAGGCCGCCGGGGACGACTGCGTGGGCTGGGACCCGATCGCCCAGACCATCGACCCCAACGGCGACGAGCTCAAGACCAAGCCGCTCGTCCTGCACTCCGAGGACGACGCGATCACCCCGATCGCCGGCGGCCAGCGCGTCGCCGAGGCACTCGGCGGCACCCTGGTGACCGTCGGCGGCGGAGACCACGGCGTGTTCCGCACCGGCAACGAGGCCGTCGACCGGATCGTGATGGAGTTCCTCGAGACCGGCATCGCCGTTCCCGGACACGTGCCCGGCAAGCCGTCCCCGGAGCCGCTGCCCAAGTGGGACGCGGCCGATCGCGCGGCGGCAGCCCAGGAGGGGATGGCCGGCGCCGTCGAGGGCGCCGACGACTGGTACGGCACCGGACGTGGCGACACCCCGCAGGCCACCACCGCGCCGGCCCCGGGCCAGGCGGTCCAGGCGACCAATGCCACGGCTCCTGCGGCCGCCACCGCCCCGGCGGCTCCGGCCCCGGTCCTGCCGGCTCCGGCCCCGCTGCCCACCCCGCAGCAGGTGCACGACCAGGCACAGCAGGCGCTGCAGGGCGTGGCCGGTCAGATCGACGCCGCCGCGAAGTCGCTGCTGGCCCCGCCGGCCGCGCAGTAGGACAAACGCCCGTGTCGGGGCGGGGACCGGCGGAGGCCCACACCGTGAGGGGGTGGATGTCGGACGTCTCTGGAACACTGGAGTCGTGACGACTTCGAGTGATGCCTTCCCGACCCCGACCGGCCTGTCCGGCACCACGCGATCGGCCGAGATCTTCGCCGAGGCCCGCGAGCTGATCCCCGGTGGGGTCAACTCCCCGGTCCGCGCCTTCAACTCCGTCGGCGGAACCCCGCGTTTCATCCGTGAAGCGCGGGGTTCTCGCATGACGGATGTGGACGGCAACACCTACATCGACCTGGTGTGCTCGTGGGGGCCGATGATCCACGGCCACGCCCACCCCGAGATCGTCGACGCGGTGCAGTCCGCCGCCTCCCGCGGCCTGAGCTTCGGCACCCCCACCGAGGGCGAGGTCGACCTGGCGCGCGAGATCATCTCCCGCACCTCCGTCGAGGAGGTCCGCCTCGTCAACTCCGGCACCGAGGCCACCATGAGCGCGGTGCGCCTGGCCCGCGGGTTCACCGGCCGGAGCAAGATCATCAAGTTCTCGGGCTGCTACCACGGGCACGTCGACGCACTCCTGGCCGACGCCGGCTCGGGCGTGGCGACGTTCTCCCTGCCGGACTCGCCCGGCGTCACCGGGGCGAGCGCGCACGACACGATCGTGCTGCCGTACAACGACTTCGACGCGGTACGCCTCGCCTTCGCCACCCATGGCGACCAGATCGCGTGCGTCATCACCGAGGCCGCCGCCGGCAACATGGGCACCGTCCCGCCACTGCCCGGCTTCAACGAGGAACTGCGCAGTCTGTGCTCGGACAATGGCGCACTGCTCATCATGGACGAGGTCATGACCGGCTTCCGCGCCGGCGACCGCGGATGGTGGGGGATCGACGGCGTCGCCGGCGACCTGACCACCTTCGGCAAGGTCATGTCCGGCGGACTGCCGGCCGCCGCCTTCGGTGGCCGCGCCGACGTGATGAGCCACCTCGCCCCCGCCGGCCCCGTCTACCAGGCCGGAACCCTGTCCGGGAATCCCGTCGCGGTGGCCGCCGGCCTCACCTCGCTGCGCCTGGCGGATCACTCCTGCTACTACACGCTGCAGACCAACGCCGACCGGCTCGAAGCGCTCATCACCAATGCCCTGCAGGCCGCGGGGGTCGCCCACACCGTCCAGCGGGCCGGCACCATGCTCAGCACCTTCTTCACCGAGGCCCAGGTGACCGACTACGCGGGAGCCAAGGCCGCCGAGTCGTTCCGGTACGCGCCGTTCTTCAACACCCTGCTCGACCGCGGCATCTATGCCCCGCCGAGCGCGTTCGAGACCTGGTTCGTCTCCACCGCACTCACTGACGACGACTTCCAGCACATCGCCGAGGCACTGCCCGTCGCCGCCGAGGCCGCCGCAGCCGCCACCGCCCCGGAGGACGCCCGATGAGCAGCAACCAGCGCGGCCTGCGCGGCAAACTCGCCGTCCCGGCCACCGGACCCACCTCACTGCCGATCCCGCTGCGGGGAGACCATCCCGCCCCCGCCGAGGCGCCGCCGTCGCTGGGCGGACCCGGCTCCGCGGCCGACGCGGGTCAGGGCCACGTGACGTCACCGGCCGAGGGATCAGAGGCCTATGGCGCCGAGCCCGGGACGATCGCGGCGCCAGGGGAGCCGGCCTCGTCGTCGTCGACTTCTCGTGACTCCTCGGCGCGCGGCACCGAGGCCCAGACGATCGTCCACCTGGTCCGGCACGGCGAGGTCCATAATCCCGAGGGCGTCCTGTACGGGCGGCTGCCCGGGTTCCGGCTGTCCGAGCTGGGGCGGAGCCAGGCGGAGACCGTCGGGCGGGTGCTCGGCTCGGGGCACGACATCGTGTCGATCGTGGCGTCGCCGCTGCAACGCGCGCAGGAGACGGCCGCCCCGCTCGCCGAACGGCTCGGGCTGCCCGTGGGGATCGACGAGGACATCATCGAGGCCGACAACCGGTTCGAGGGCAACAAGGTCGGTGGCCCCGGCGGCGCACTGCGCGACCCCCAGTACTGGCCCATCCTGCTCAACCCGCTGCGACCCTCGTGGGGCGAGCCGTACCTGCAGATCGCGCACCGCATGATCGGCGCCGTCTACTCGACGCTCGACGTGGCGCGCGGGCACGAGGCCGTCCTCGTCAGCCACCAGCTGCCCGTGTACACCACCCGACGTTTTCTCGAAGGGCGTCGGCTGTGGCACGATCCGCGGAAGCGGCAGTGCTCGCTGGCCTCGATCACCTCGCTCGTGTTCGAGGGCACCACACTGCGCGACATCGTCTACTCGGAGCCGGCGGGTGCATCCGACCCGTCACAGACCGGAGCCTGAACCACCACAATGCGTACGACCCGAACCGCGCTCGGCGCGCTGCTGATGGCCGCAGTCCTGACGACCGGGGCCTGCGCGACCGGCGACGACGCCGTGATCGCCGGCCCCGAGACGTTCGAGTTCATCAGCCCGGACGGGCAGGTCGAGATCTACTACGACCCGCCGGCCGAGCGGAAGCCGATCGCCGACATCGTCGGCCCCGACCTGCTCGACCCCGACACCACCCTCAACCTGCAGGAAGACCACGCGGGCGAGGTCGTGGTACTCAACACCTGGGGCCAGTGGTGCGGACCGTGCCGGGCCGAGGTCGACGACCTGCAGCGCATCCAGGACGAGTACGGCCCGCAGGGTGCCACCGTGTTCGGCATCAACCTGCGTGACCCCAACCGGCAGAAGCCGGTCGACTTCGTGACCGACAACAACGTCACCTACCCGTCGATCTGGGACCCCTCCAACGCCGCCGTCGGCGCACTGCGCGGATTCCCGACCTCGGTCGTGCCCACGACCCTGATCCTCGACAAGGAGCACCGCGTGGCGGCGGTATTCCTCGTGGAGATCACCGACGACAAGCTCACCGACACCATCGAGAAGCTCCTCGCCGAGGGGGGCGAGCCGGTGTGAATCCCGAGGTGATCGTCCTCGCGCAGGGGATCGGGGAGACCTTCCAGCAGACCGTGGCCAGTGGCCCGATCCTGCTGGCACTCGGCGCGTGCCTGTTGGCCGGACTCGTGTCGTTCGCCTCGCCCTGCGTGATCCCGCTCGTGCCCGGCTACCTGGCCTACCTCGCCAGCGTCGTGGGCGCCGAACGACCCCCCGCCACCGCGGCCGCCGCCGAGAAGCAGCGGGCCGCCACCGCCACGCTGACCCTGGAGGAACGCCGCACCAGGCGCGCCTCGAGGCTTCGCGTCGTGGGGGCGTCACTACTGTTCGTAGCCGGCTTCACCGTGGTGTTCGTGCTGCTCAGCGCCATGGTGCTGGGCACCGTGCAATACCTGGCACCCCAGGAGGCGCTCCTACAGCGGCTCGGCGGTGTGGTGACCATCGTCATGGGCCTGGTCTTCATCGGCCTCGTGCCCACCCTGCAGCGCGACACCCGCATGCAGCCCAAGGCCCTGTCCACGTGGCTCGGGGCACCGATGCTCGGCGCCGTCTTCGCCCTCGGCTGGACCCCGTGTCTCGGCCCGACCCTGGCCGCCGCACTGTCCGTGGCCGCCGGAACCGGCGTCGACGCGGCACGCGGAGTGCTGCTCATCGTGGCCTACTGCCTCGGCCTGGGCCTGCCGTTCGTGGTGGTGGCGTTCGGCTCGACCTGGGCCATGCGCACCGTCGGCTGGCTGCAGCGCAACACCCGCCGCATCCAGATCTTCGGCGGCGTGCTGCTCATCCTCGTGGGCCTGGCGTTGCTCACCGGCCTGTGGTCGGAGTTCGTCTACTGGCTGCGCGACTTCGCGATCTCCGACACCACGCTGCCCATCTGACGCGGGGGGCGCGGGGGGCACTGGGGGCGACCAAACGACAGATGTCCCGGACCAGTCGGTAACCGATGGCCCGGGACATCTCCTGCGAGCGGATGACGAGATTCGAACTCGCGACCCTCACCTTGGCAAGGTGATGCGCTACCAGCTGCGCCACATCCGCATCAACGTCGGGCTTCAAGGAGCCCTTGATCGTGCGAGAAGAAACGATAGCGGACCAACGATCAGAGGCCCAAGTCGGGGTCCCCGGCAGATGGTGACACGGGGAGTGAGGGTGGTGTCTTCGTCGTCGTCGTAAAAAATCTCCGCGCCGCCACCGGCCGAGGGTGACGATCCGGCCGAGCGACCCCACCATGACCCCGGCGTGCGGGACCCGGCAGCCCCGGCGGGGGACGGGCGGGAGACGGGCGACACATCCGACGCGCGGTGCGCTACCCTGCCAGGTTTCGCTCAGGTTGGCCCGACTAACCTGGGACCGACCGGCGTCGAGTATTGCCGGGGCGCCCGCGGGTGCCCACGGCGGACCCGACGCACCGCGACCCGCAGATGGACCCCATGCCCAGAACCGCCGCCGTCACCGCCGTTTTCCGCAACACATGGCGCACCCTCACGGCGATGCGCACGGCCCTCATCCTGCTGTTCCTGCTGGCTGTTGCCGCCGTGCCCGGCGCCCTCCTGCCGCAGCGCAGCCTCAACGAGGGCAACGTCAACGAGTACATCGCCGAACACGGCTGGCTCGGGGAGTTCTACGACAAGCTGCAGCTGTTCGACGTGTTCAGCAGCTGGTGGTTTACCGCCATCTACGTGCTGCTGTTCATCTCGCTTGTCGGCTGCCTCACCCCGCGCTCGATAGACCTGGTCAAGCAGCTGCGCACCCCGCCGCCGCTCGCGCCCCGCAACCTCAGCCGGATGCCGCACCACGCCGCGTACCGGACCACCGCCACACCGGAGCAGGCCGCCGGCCAGGTGCAGAAGGCCCTGCGCGGCTGGCGGGTGCGGCGCAACGACGGCGACGGCCGGGTGGCCGACACGATCGAGCTCTCGTCGGAGCGGGGGTACATCCGCGAGGTCGGCAACATCGTCTTCCACTTCGGGCTGCTGGCGCTGCTCATCATGTTCGCGGCCGGCAAGTTCGTGTACGCCGAGGGGATGCGGGTGGTGATCGCCAACGAGGAGTCGCCGGCGTTCTGCAACACCACGCCGAGCGCGTACGACTCGTTCCGCGCCGGGCTGCTGGTCGACGGCACCGATCTCGAGCAGTTCTGCATCAAGATCGAGGACTTCCGCGCCGACTACCTGCCCAACGGCCAGGCCGAGATGTTCACCTCCAACGTGCGGTACACCGAGGAGGTCGCCACCACCGACCCGGACACCTGGGAGCACTACGAGATGCGGGTCAACCACCCGTTGCGCATCGGCTCCACCCGCGTCTACCTGCAGGGACACGGCTTCGCGCCCACGTTCACCGTGACCTACCCCAACGGTGAGACCCGCACCGACACCCAGCACTGGCAGCCCACCGAACTGCAGACCTTCCTGTCTTCGGGGATCATGCGCTTCGACCCGCCGGCCGGCATGTACCCGGACCTTCTCGAGCGGCGTGAGCAGCAGATAGCGATCCAGGGGCTCTTCGCGCCGACCGCGCAGTTCGACGGCACCCTGCTCAGCTCGCGGTTCCCGCGCATGGATGACCCGGCCGTGGCGGTCGACGTCTACCGCGGCGACGCCGGTCTCGACACCGGGCGCCCGCAGTCGGTCTTCGCGCTCGAGCCCGACCTCATCGAGTCGGGGCTGCTCAACCGTGAGGCGCGCGTCAACCTGCGCCCGGGCGAATCCACGACCCTCGCCGACGGCACCGAGGTCCGCTTCGACGGCGCCGAGGAGTTCATCAACATCCAGGTCTCCGAGGACCCCACGCAGATCTGGGTGGGAGTGTCCGCCGCGGTGATGATGGGCGGGCTGGTGTTGAGCCTGATGGTGCCGCGCCGCCGGATCTGGGCCCGGGTGAGTGTCGACGACGACAACGTGACCCGCGTCGACCTGGGAGGCCTGGCCCGCACCGACCGATCGGGCTGGGGCGCGGAGTTCGACAGGCTCCGGGACCGGCTGGTAGCCGAATCGACCGTCACACCCGTCTTGTCTGATGAGGCGGATTCGGGACACACTTCAACCAGTCCCGGCGCGGCCGGCGACGACGTGCGGAAGGACGACACCAGGTGAACACCGTGATTCTCGCGCAGGCCCTGCCTGTCAACGAGACCCTGTCCAACTACTCAGACATGGCGTTTCGGACCTCGTTCGCCATCTATGTGTTGGCGCTGCTGGCCTCCATGATCTATTACGGCGGATTCCGCGCGGCCAAGTTCACACAGAAGGAACTCGTCACCGCCGGGGGTACCGGGCTGACCGAATCTACCTCGATCACCGACACCGGCGACGAGGACCGCGCGTCCGCCGGGAACACGCGGTGGGCGAAGATCGCGCACTTGTTCGTGGTGATCGGATTCCTGTTCGCGGTGGCCACCTGGGTGCTCCGCGGAATCGCCACCGACCGGTTCCCGCTGGGCAACATGTACGAGTACATCCTGGGCACCACGGTGCTCGCGGTGGGCGCCGGCCTGGTGTTCCTGCGCAAGCCCGCACTGCAGACGGCGTGGCCGTACGTGCTGCTGCCGGTCCTCGTCCTGATGTTCTTCGGCGGCACGCACCTGTACTCCGAGGCCGCCCCGGTGGTGCCGGCACTGCGCTCGTTCTGGCTGCCGATCCACGTCTCGATCATCACCCTCGGCGCGGGCATCCTGCTGGTGGCCGGCGTGGTGTCGATCATGTACCTCATCCGCGTGTGGCAGCCGCAGGGTCACGAGTCCGGCTGGGGCGCGTGGCTCGCCCGTCCGCTGCCCGCGGCCGAGACCCTCGACCGACTCGCGTACCGGATCACGGTGGTGGGTTTTCCGATCTTCGGCGTGGGCATCCTGCTCGGCGCCGTGTGGGCCGAGTCCGCATGGGGCCGGTTCTGGGGCTGGGACCCCAAGGAGACCGTCAGCTTCATCACCTGGGTCTTGTACGCCGTCTACCTGCATGCGCGCGCGACCTCGGGTTGGGGTCCCAAGCGGGCGGCCTGGATCAACATCGCCGCGTTCTCGGTGCACGTGTTCAACCTGTTCTTCATCAACATGGTTGTCTCCGGCCTGCACTCCTACGCAGGGCTGAACTAGTCGCTGAACTAGCCGTTCAGCCGCCGGGCTGGTCGAGCTGGTCGAGCTGGTCGAGCCACCGTCCCGGTAGCCGCGCCGCTCAGGTGCAGCCGCTCCCGATATATCCGGAGCGGCTGCAACTGAGCGGCGCGGCTGTCTTGTGTGGGCCGCGAATGTGACCCTCGACACGAAATGATTAGGTGAGGCTACCCTAATCACCAAATGTAGATTATAGTGAGGGAACGGATCCGCGAACGGCACGGTTATCGACGTGAGTGCGCACTGTGCGGGCGGGATCCGAACTCGTCGGGGGATGGGTTCGGGGTTCTCTTATGGGCTGAGCGGGGAGCTTCAGCTGATGTCACTCCTTGCTGGCGTGTGCGCCGGTGTCGGCGACCGTGACGGCGACTGTGACTGTGACGGCGCGGCAACAGCCAGACCGCTCCTCTGCGCGACCAGCCATCGGTCCGCGGGTGGAGAGTGCGGCGAATCCGAGTGCTTATAGCTACAAGAAGGAGGGCAATAATGTCCAAGACTTTGCGCATTGCCATCGTTGGTGCGGGACCTGCAGGGACGTATGCGGCCGATATCGTGACCTCGTCGGAGCTTCCGCCGGGATACGACGAGATCGCGGTCGATCTGATCGATGCCGACCCCACCCCGTTCGGGCTCATCCGCTACGGGGTCGCCCCGGACCATCCGCGGATCAAGGAGATCGTCAAGGCGCTCCAGCGGGTGATGAACAAGCCGGAGATCTCGTTCCACGGCAACATCCGTGTTGGCCGGGACATCAGCGTCGACGAGCTGCGCGCGCATTACGACGCGGTCGTGGTGGCCACCGGCGCGCGCAGGGACGCCGACCTGAATATTCCCGGCATCGAGCTGGAGGGCAGCTTCGGCGCTGCGGACTTCGTGAGCTGGTACGACGCGCACCCCGAGGCGTCCACCGAGTGGGAGTTCAGCCCCGAGGCCACGTCGGTCGCCGTTCTGGGGATGGGCAACGTGGCGCTCGACGTCGCCCGCGTCCTGGCCAAGACCGCCGAGGAAATGCTCGTCACCGAGATCCCGGATCACGTCCACGCCGGACTGGCCGCGAACAAGGCCGTCGACGTGCACGTGTTCGGTCGTCGCGGCCCAGCGCAGGCCAAGTTCACGCCCATGGAACTGCGGGAGCTGTCGCACTCGCCGAACGTTGACGTGATCGTCCATCCCGAGGGTTTCGAGTTCGATGAGTACTCCGAGGAGTACGTCAAGCAGAACAAGGCCCAGCGGCTGGTGGTCAACGTGCTCACCTCGTACCTGGCCAAGGATCCCAAGCCGGATGCGGCCTGCCGCATCCACCTGCACTTCGGTGCGCAGCCGACGGAAATCCTGGGCGAGGACGGCAAGGTGGTCGGCCTGCGGACCGAGGTCACCGAGCTCGACGGCACCGGTAACGGTCGCGGAACCGGCGAGTTCATCGACTGGAATGTCGGTGCGGTCTACCGGGCCATCGGCTACAAGTCGGACTCGATCGAAGGACTTCCCTTCGACTTCGACCGCAACGTCATTCCCAACGAGGCCGGCCGCGTCCGAGACGAGTCCGGCATGGCAGTGCCCGGCGCGTACGTCACCGGGTGGGTCAAGCGTGGCCCGATCGGACTGATCGGCCACACCAAGTCGGATGCGCAGGAGACCATCGCCAACCTGCTCGAGGACCTCGCCACGCAGGGTGTCGGTGCTGCGGAGGAAAACCAGGGCTTCGATGGTGTGCGTCCGATGCTGGACGAGCGTGGAATCACGTCCACCACCTGGGACGGATGGCTGTCACTCGATGCGCATGAGCGCGCGCTGGGTGAGGCCGATGCGCACACTCGCGAGCGGGTCAAGGTGGCCTCGCGCGAGGAGATGCTCCGCGTCGCTGCCGGCGCACTGGCACGCTGATCGCTGCCTCGCGGCGGGCTTCCTGTCGCCGCGAGGTAGGTAGTAAAACCCCGACTGGGCCGTCACATCAGTGGCGGCCCGGTCGGGGTTTCGGCGGCCGGCGCCGGTTACCAGACAGGAATTGCGTTGTGAGCGAAGAACTCGCGAATTCTGTCGACTAATTGGTGAGGGCATGCCGCCGGCGATTGCCGAGCGATCGCGCTGGCTAGCTGTGTGGATTCCGCCGGGTGGGTGACGGCGTGTGCGGGGATGCGGGCGGCGAGTCGGGGCCGCGAGTCAGAGCTGGGAGAGCAGGTCCCTCCAGATCGGCTTCCAGAATGCGATGGCCTCAGCAGAGTCGAGCTTGGTGTGGTTGACACCGACGGACGCCTTTCCGCCCGGCTTGTCGCTGAAGTTCACCGCCACGCGGGTGCCGTCGGCCATCGGGACCCGCCAGTAGCGCCACTTCTCGGTACTCGTGACCGACGGATCGCTTTCGATCGGCACGCCGCCGAACTCCTCGGCGCCGGCAACCACGGCCTGCCAGGCCTCGAGTGCCCGATCCTTGTCGCCGGCGTAGGTCTTGGAGGTGGAGAGCTGGAAATCGCCGTCGCAGGATTGGCCGGGCACCCGCAGTCCGGCGTGCTGCTCGTAGGCGATGGCCGTGCCCTGTGCCCACCATTCGGCCCGCTCAACCGACTCGGGCATGTTCGCGAGCACCAGTCTGGCGATCTCGGTGTGGTTCATCTCGCGAGCCCCGGCGGACTCGAGAAGCTCCACCCATTCGTCCCACGGGCGACCTGTGCCGTTGGCGATTCCGGTGGTGTTGGAAGGCTTGACCATGACCCGATTGTGCCGCTCACCGAATGATCTCGGTGCTGATTCAGGTCATCGCTGACCTTCGGTCGGAGGCTCCGCGTCCAGGCGGGCGGTTGCCTCGGCAGGGGTCAGGTCGTATCCGGTCGCGCGGGCTCCGGACCAGTTGATCCCCAGGTGTAGTCCGTCGCGCGCGAGGCCCGTCAGCCAGCGGTCCCGGAAAACGTCGAGCGGGATCTCCTGCGGCTCGAACTCCGCGTAGGCCGGCACGGTGTCGATGATCTTCTGCGCCCTGGACCTCAAAGACCAGGGGCATCGCGCGGACACCGCCAGCGTTTTCCGGGGCAGGGATTCCGCCCTCGTCCCTGATGGTCCACACGGATTCGCGCTCGAGGACTTCACGAAAGAAGCTTTCTGCCTGTGCTGCTGACGGGGTGCCCATGTCAGCGAGTGTGACACGGGCAGGAGTCGCCACAGAAAAATGACGCAGAAGTATTGACCGGGGAGCCCGCCAGTTCTAACGTGATACCAGATGGTTTCATGACAGGCGAGCAGGGCGAGCTAGGTGAGAGGGGTGGCGCGTGAACGCGACGAGTTTGAGTGACGCTGACGTCGACCGGATCTTCCGGGCGTTGGCGGATTCCACTCGGCGAGACATCGTGCGCCGCACACTGATCGGGGAGGCCTCGGTCTCCGAGCTCGCCGAACGCTACGACATGTCGTTCGCGGCGGTCCGCAAACACGTCAACGTCCTCGAGGAGGCGGGGCTGGTGCTCCATCACCGGGCTGGACGGGAACGACGGATCCGCGGAAATCCCGAAGCCATCCGCAAAGCCCAGTCCCTGCTCGACAGCTTCGAGCGGTTGTGGCGCAGTCGGATCGACCGGCTTGACGCGCTGCTGGAGGAGGGCTGACTCGACGTCGCCCGGGCGGAAGACACGTTGCCGGAAACGCACTGGCACGGCGCCGAGGGTGCACCACACGGCCGAACATCCACCGACGAGACCGCAGCAGTCCACACCACGCATCCGCTCACGCCACGCGAGACGGAACACCCCCAGGGAGGCCCTAAAATGCCCGTCACCGCAGTAGACAAGGATCTCGAGGCGCTCACCCTCGTCGTCGTCGCCGATTTTTCCGCCCCGATCCAGCGGCTCTGGGACGCCTACGCCGACCCGCGCCAGATCGAGAAGTTCTGGGGGCCGCCCGAGTGGCCCGCGACCTTCGACCGGCACGATCTCACCCCCGGCGGCCTCTCCACCTATTACATGACCGGCCCCGACGGTGAGCGCGCCGGCGGCTACTGGGAGTTCCTGGCGGTGACCGAGGGGCGCTCGTTTGAGGTGATCGACGGCTTCGCCGGCCCCGACGGCGAGCCCAACCGCGACCTGCCGACCATGCGGGTGGTGTTCGAGTTCGCCGAGACCGACACCGGCTCGCGGCTGACCACCACGACCTACTTCACCACCCTCGCAGAACTCGAGCAGCTCGTCGAGATGGGCATGGAGGAGGGCATGACCGCGGCAATGGGACAGATCGACGACGTGCTCGCCGACCTACGATCCTTCGCCGCAGACAAGGCGACCATGTCGCAGATGCTCTCCGACACGATGGTGCGGATCAGCCGCGTGGTGCGCGGAACGCCCGAGCAGGTCTGGGCCGCCCACCACGACGCCGAGTTGTTTCGCCGGTGGTGCACCGGGCCGGACGGGTGGGAGTTCACCGACTGCGTGATGGCGACCAAGCCGGGCGACACCTACCGCTACGCCTACGCCCCGACCGACGGCCCCGCGGACCAGGCGTTCGCGCTGGTGGGGGAGATGCTCGAGGCCGAGCCGCCGCACCGCGAGGTGTTCCTCGAGACCATGGAGGGCATCGACGGCCCGGGCGTCCGGAACGAGCAGACCCTCACCGCGGTGGCCGGCGGCACGCTCATCACGCTGGTGGCGACGTATGCGAGCCGGGAGCAGCGCGATGCGATTCTCGGCACCGGCATGACCGACGGCATGGAGCACAGCTACGCGCGGCTCGAGCGCGACGTCCTGGCGGGAGGGCTCGCATGAGACCGCTGATCATCACCGCCTTCGTCTCGCTGGACGGGGTCATGGAGGCACCCGGCGGAGAAGAGGGCTACCGTAACGCCGGCTGGACCTTTAAGAACGTGCCGTTCGATCCGGCCGCGTACGAGATCAAGGGCCGCGAGCAGGAGGAGGCCACCGCGCTGCTGCTCGGGCGCCGCAGCTACGAGGCGTTCGCGCCGATCTGGCCCACCATGACCGAGGAGTTCGCGCGCTACAACGAGCTGCCCAAGTACGTGGTGTCCACCACGCTGGACCGCGCCGACCTGGTCGACAACTGGGGCCCGATCAAGGTCCTGCGGTCGGTGGACGAGGTGGCGCGGCTCAAGGAGACCGAGGGCGGCCCGATCCTGGTGCAGGGCAGCGCCACGCTCGGGCATGCGCTCGCCGACGCGGGGCTCGTGGACCGCTACCACCTGCTGGTCTTCCCGCTCCTGCTGGGCGCCGGGAAACGCCTGTTCAGCGCCGCCGACACGGACTCGCAGTCGCTCACGCTGATCGAGCACGAGGCCTACGGCAACGGCGTGCAGAAAATGGTCTACGACGTGGCGCGGGCATAACCGCCCGGACCCAGGGCCGCCCGTCCGTGCGCCCGCCGCGCGGGGCCGAAGATGACGGGGTCACCGACCCCAACGCCGGGATGCTCCGGGGGCGGAGCCAGCTCCAGGCGGATCTGACCGATCCCGCCCAGCTGGGCATGGTCCGCGACCTCCTGCGTCACGCCGACGTGCTGCTGGAGGGCGGCCGGCCGGGGACCATGGAGAAGCTGGGCCTCGGTCCGGATGTCCTGCTCGCCGAGAATCCACGCCTGGTCTACGGCCGGATGACGGGCTGGGGCCAAGAGGGGCCGCTCGCGCGCCGCGCCGGGCACGACGTGAACTACCTGGCGCTCGCGGGTGCGTTGGAGCCGCTGGGGCCGGCGAACGGTCCGCCGGTTCCCCCGGTGAACTACGTAGGCAACTTCGGCGGCGGGTCGATGTTCCTGCTGGTGGGTGTGCTGGCCGCGCTCCATGAGCGCGAGCGCACCGACAGGGGCCAGGTGGTGGACGCCGCGATGGCCGACGGCGCGAGTTCCCTGACCTCCCTCCTGCGTTCGTGGGGGCACGCCGGCCGGTGGTCATCGCGTCGGGGGACCAATCTGCTTGACGGGTCGGCGCCGTTCTACCGTGCGTACGAGTGTGCGGACGGTCGGTTCGTCGCGGTCGGCGCGTTGGAGGACGTGTTCTACGAGCGCTTCCTGGGCGGGCTGGGTCTCGATCCGGCGGACCTGGCCGATCGATGGAACCCCGAGAACTGGCCCGGCCTGGCCCAGGTCTTCTCGGGCATCTTCGCGGGTCGGGACCGAGACGAGTGGGCCGCGGTGTTCAAGCACCTCGACGCCTGTGTCACCCCGGTGCTCACGCTCCACGAGGCGACCCTGCACCCGCAGGCCACCGAGCGCGCGGGCTTCGTGGAGGACCAGGGGTTCCCCATGCCCGCCGCGGCACCGCGCCTCGCCTCGTCCGAAGGCGCGGCGCCGCCGCGGGTCGACGCCGATGTCCGCACGGTGATGTCGCGCTGGAGCGCCGACGGCGTGCCGCGGGTCTGACCTGAGTTCCACAACTTTTAGTGCCCCGCGTTGATGGCGTGGATGAGGTCTCGGGCGGCGTCATCGATTGCGGGTTCGGCGATGAGTTCCTGGTCGCCGACGGTGACGACGACGGTTCGCAGTGGTTGAAGGGTCTGGACGATTCTCTTGATCGTTGTCCCGGTTTGGTGCTGAAGGTGGCGGGCCACGGCGAGGGCGGCAAAGACCACTGTGAGGTGCGCTTCGATCGAGTCACGTGTGCGGTGGAAGACCGGCCGTGCCTTCAAGTCCGACTTGGCCATGCGAAAGGACTGCTCGACTTTCCATAGGTCGTGATACGCCGCCACGACGGCATGACCGTCCATCACAGCCGGAGCGATGTTGGTGACGTACCCCTTGTAGCCCGCCGACTGGCGGGCCCGTTCGATCGACGCCTCGTCCAGGGCGACGCTCTGGCCGGTGACTTTGACGAACCGCTGCTTCTTAAGCGGCTCTGCCCGGTCAGCGACCCGCTGAGCGCGGTCGATCTGCGCGCCCGAGCGTGCGGTAATCCCGCTGTGCTCGCTGCCACTTGTAGTGCCACACCACCCGCCGATCGCGCCGATCGCTGCCTTGGCCCATCGGGCGGCTCAGCTCCACAACCTCACCGTCGTCGATGGCGTTGCCGCGGCGACCGAAGTGATCCTCGAGCTCCTTCGGCGCCTTCGATGTGCGAGATCCGACGATGAACGACAGCCCGGCGTCCTCCAGGGCACCC
>DGYFI06202__coassemble_653_pt1 | contig 20512 bp, 18 predicted proteins | sample DGYFI06202__metabat2_low_PE_018 | metagenome-assembled genome bin DGYFI06202
GATCGCCTCGGCCAGGAGCTCGATCGAGTAGTCCTCCACGGCCGTGGGCCTCGCCCCCGGCGAATAACCCCGCTGGAGTGGCGCCACGACCCGGACACCGTTGCGGGCGAGGATCTCCGCGACGGGCCGCCACTCGTTCGCTGACTCGGGGAACCCGTGCAGAGCAAGCACCGTCGGCACGGGTTCATCACCCATGCCGGTCCCGTCCGCATCCCACACGAGTACTTCTAGTCGGCCAGCCTGGACATCGACGGACAATTCGCGGGGGCTCATTCCCGGACCCTAATGCCTCCACGGGCTCGCCATACCCGACTTCGTGCGGCCAGCCGGGTTGCCCCCTGACCGGCCGGCCGCCCCGGCCGACTACTGACCGGGCCTGTCGCGAGGCGTCCGAACGGCGGCGCCCGCCCCGACGGTGCCCGACCTCCTGTGATGCCAATCCCGGACGAGCCACATCTCCACCACGAGCGGATCGACTCCACACTCATGGGCCCACGCCTGGACCAGTTCCAGGTATCGCTGAAAACGGCGCGGGGTGAGGCGGGAAGCCGAGTCGACCTCGGTCCAGCCGGCGTGGATCAACGTCCCGATTCCCGCCGAATCGACCGGAACGATGCGCTGCTCAGACCAGGCCATCGCCAACGACGACAGATACAGCGAGGCCAGCGGGTAGCCCAGGTCGGGCACTCCGCGTCCGGCACGACCCGCCGGGGCGCCGTGCCGGAGCAGGTTCATCGCCTCCCCGGGCGCGTCCAGCCAGTCGACGACGTCATGGAGAACGAGGGGGTAGCCGTGAGAAGAGACCGACCGCCAGCCGGATCTGTCCCGGTCCGGCACCCGGAAATCCGGCACCCCACGCCGGATGCCTGACCGTGTGGGGTGGGAGGACAGCCACGCCGCGCACATGTACAGCGCGACCACCGCCTCCTCCAGGCTGCCCCGCGCCCGACGACCGGCTGCCCACAGGTCACTGCGCCGCAGGTAGCCGGTTCCGGTCTCGACCCGGCCACCGTCTGGTCCGCCACCAACCAGTCGGAGGTCGATCCCCTTCTCCGCGAGGCGGAGATTCCAGAGATCCAGATCGATCTTCACGTACTCGTCAGCTACCAGCACCGCCGGCGGCTGCGCCCTGCACCAGTCGGCGCAGGCCGCGGGAAGCGGTGGAACGTGGCCTGGTCCTGTCGTGGTCATACCCGCACAGTGTCATGCGGGTACGACACGATCGGACCGACGAGCCACTCAGTCCTCCGCGAACGCCTCCAACGGAGGGCACGAGCAGACCAGGTTGCGGTCACCGTAGGCGCCGTCGATCCGGCGGACCGCGGGCCACACCTTCGGCCGCCACGACGAACCCAGCGGGTAGCCGGCGACACTGCGCGGGTACGGGTGAGTCCACTCATCCGCAGAGACGCTCTCCGCGGTGTGCGGGGCACCCCTCAGCGGGTTGTCCTCGACCGGCCACTCCCCGTCCGCGACACGATCGATCTCGGCGCGGATCGCCGCCATGGCATCACAGAATGCGTCGAGCTCGGCCAGGTCCTCACTCTCGGTGGGCTCGACCATGAGGGTGTTGGGGACCGGGAAGCTCATGGTCGGCGCATGGAAGCCGTAGTCGGCGAGCCGCTTGGCCACATCGTCGATCGAGATGCCCACCGAATCGATGAGCGGGCGGATGTCGAGGATGCACTCGTGGGCGACCCAGCCGCCGTCACCGGAGTACAGGACCGGGAAGTGTTCGCCGATACGGCGGGCGAGGTAGTTGGCACTCGCGATGGCGGTGAGCGTGGCACGGCGTAGGCCGTCCGCACCCATCATCCGGATGTAAGCCCAGGTGATGGGCAGGATCGACGCTGAACCGAACGGTGCCGCGGACACCACGCCACCGGAACCCAGTCCTTCCACGTGCGGGTGCCCGGGCAGGAACTCACGCAGGTGCTCGGCGACAGCCACCGGCCCGACACCAGGACCGCCGCCACCGTGCGGAATGCAGAACGTCTTGTGCAGGTTGAGGTGGCTGACGTCGCCACCGAACCGACCGGGACGCGCGACGCCCACCAGAGCGTTGAGGTTCGCGCCGTCGATGTAGACCTGGCCACCGGCATCGTGGACGATCGCGCAGATCTCCTCGATGTCGTGCTCATACACACCATGTGTGGACGGGTAGGTGATCATGATCGCCGCCAGCTCGTCGGCGTGCTTATCGACCTTGGCCTTGAGATCCTCGACGTCGACGTCGCCGTTCTCACGGCACGCCACCACGACGACCTTCATGCCCGCCATGACCGCGGAGGCCGCATTGGTGCCGTGAGCAGAGGACGGGATGATGCACACCGTGCGGGAATCGTCGCCACGTGAGCGGTGGTAGGCGCTGATCGCGAGCAGTCCCGCGTACTCGCCCTGGCTCCCCGCGTTCGGCTGGAGACTGACCGCCGCGTAACCGGTGATGTCGACGAGCCACTGCTCGACATCGGACACCAGCTGGCGGATCCCCTCGTTCTGATCTGCGGGGGCGAACGGGTGGAGCTTGCTGAACTCCGGCCACGTGATGGGTTCCATCTCGGTGGTCGCGTTGAGCTTCATCGTGCAGGAGCCGAGCGGGATCATCGTTCGATCCAGCGCCATGTCCTTGTCCGACAACGCCCGCAGATACCGCAGCATCGCCGTCTCAGTGCGGTAGCGCACGAACGCCTCGTGCTCCAGGAACGCACTCGTGCGATCTCCGTATGCCGGATCGACGAGGACCTCAAGGCCGGCCGTATCCGCCACGTCCTCGACGCGGCCACCGAAGGCCTCGAGGACGAGTGCGACGTGATCCCCGGTGGTGGCCTCGTCACAGGAAATGGAGACGTTGTCGTCGTCGACCTTCCACAGGTTGACCCCGCGCTCGGCCGCGGCGGCGAGCACCTCGTCGGCGCGGCCCGGTACGCGCGCCAGGACGGTGTCGAAGAACTCATCGTGCACGACCTCGACACCCGCCATGACGAGCCCGTCCGCGAGCACCGCGGCGTGGGCGTGGACACGTCGCGCGATGGCCGTCAGGCCCTCCGCACCGTGGTACGAGGCGTACATCGCGGCGAGCACCGCGAGCAGTACCTGGGCGGTACAGATGTTGGAGGTGGCCTTGTCACGGCGGATGTGCTGCTCACGGGTCTGCAACGCCAGACGGTAGGCGACACGACCGTCAGCGTCGGTGGACACACCCACCAGACGTCCCGGCAGGTTGCGGGCGTGCGCGGTGCGGCAGGCCAGGAAGCCGGCGTGCGGACCGCCGAAGCCCATCGGCACGCCGAAGCGCTGGGTGGTGCCGAAGCACGCATCCGCGCCCTTCTCGCCGGCCGGGGTGAGCACCGTCGCCGACAGCAGGTCGACGCCGGCGGCCACCATCACGCCGCGCTCGTGGCACTCCTCGATGAGCTTGGCGACATCCGCGACCCGACCCGACGCCCCCGGCGTCTGGACGAGAGCGCCGAAGAACTCGCCCTCCGGCAGGCCCCCGTCAATGAGGTTGGCGGTGACGATCTCGATCCCGAGCGGCTCCGCACGCGTGGCCAGGATCGCCGCGGTCTGGGGGAAGATGTCGACGTCGACGGCAAAGCGGGGGCTCTTGGACTTTCGGTTGGACCGACGCAGCATGGTCATGGCCTCGGCCGCGGCGGTGCCCTCGTCCAGCATGGAGGCGTTGGCCAGGTCCATACCCGTCAGATCGGACACCATGGTCTGGAAGTTCAGCAGGGCCTCCAGGCGCCCCTGGCTGATCTCCGGCTGGTACGGGGTGTAGCCCGTGTACCAGGCGGGGCTCTCGATGATGTTCCGGATCAGCACCGGCGGCGTAAGCGTGTCGTAGTAGCCCTGCCCGATCATCGACACGGCGACCGTGTTCCGATCAGCCAGAGCCCGCAGTGCGGCGAGCGTATCCGCCTCCGACAGTGGTTCGGGAAGCGCGTCGATACCGGCGGCACGGCCATCGGACCCGACCTCGTCCACGATGACCGACGGGAATGCCCGCTCTGCGAGTTCATCCAGCGACGACACCCCGATGGTGTCCAGGATGCGGTCAAGCCCATCAGCGTCGGGCCCCAGATGGCGGGCGACGAACTCGCCTCCGGTCCGGGCGGTGTGCGGGGTCGTCGTCACAGGTGCTCCTCCAAGGGCGGGGCCACCCCGATGGGCGGCCGGCGGGCCGGTGCTACCCTCTCCGCTCTGTCCCCTGCCGGTCCGCGCCGGCGCCTGAGAGATTCACCGGGCCCATGTCAGGGCCGGGCTTTCCCCGTGGGCGGGTGGTCGATTCCACCGCTCTCCAGAGGCGTTCGCCGACTACACGGTCCGGGTGCCTGAGAGATTCTCGGAGAGGAGTTGCTCCTTCGGCGCCCGCGGCTGGTTACCGCGGAACTCTCCCGTGAGTCGCGTGAACGCGTGACCGAGTCTAGACGACGTCTCCGCCTTAGCCCGTACGGCGCGAGGCGCGAGCACGGCGACGCGCCGCGAGCTCGTCCTCGACCGGGGCGACGACATCCTCCTCGATGACCGTCTCCGCGGGGAACTCCGAGATCGATCCGGCCAGCTCACGCATCGCCCCACCGATCCCGATCCCGAACACGCCCTGACCACCCTGCAGGAGGTCGAACACCTCCTCCTTTGAGGTGCACTCGAACACGGTGCGGCCATCCGAGAACAGGGTGATCGTCGCCAAGTCCTGAACGCCGCGGGAACGGATCTGATCCACGGCCTTGCGGATGTTCTGCAGGGAGATGCCGGTGTCGAGCAGCTGCTTGACAATCTTGAGGACGAGTATGTCCTTGAACGAGTACAGGCGCTGGCTTCCGGAGCCCGCGGCGTTGCGGATCGACGGCACGACCAGGTCTGTGCGGGCCCAGTAGTCGAGCTGCCGGTAGGTGATGCCGGCGATCTGGCACGCGATCGGCACACGGTAACCACTGGTACCGTCCGGGATCCCGTCATCCGGGAACAGTCCGGGCTGCACCTCGTCGAACGTGGCCTGGGTGGCCTCGGTCGCATCACCAAAGAGGCTCTCCGTATCGGTCACGACGGTCGGCTCCGGAATCCGGGGGTGATCGGCCACGTTTGCTCCCTCAAGCTGCGGGTGCAGCCACAATTGTGGCCGCACGGTACCGGGCCTGTCAGCCCGAATCCTGGACGCGTGAACACCATCGGTGTAGTTCACTGAGGGCAACGCTATGCCTGCACCGCCCGCCGATCAATAGGACACGCGGTAAACCTCAACCTCAAGTTGAACTTTAGACTCTTAATCTGCCTGCGAAAAGGTAGCCAAGTGACGCAAGTGACTAATAAACCAGCAGGTCACGCACCTCAGGAGGGGGACTCTCCGGGACGCTCTTCCGGACCTCCGCCGCCGAGAAAATCATCAGGACTCACCTGATCCAGGAACTCGCGGAAGGCCTCGACCTCTTCCTCACCCTGCTCGACGAGTGAGATCCCGACCTCGTCGAGCACCTCCTTGCTCACCAACACGGGCGACGAGGTCCGCAGTGCCACCGCCACCGCATCGGACGGCCGGGCCGAGACCCTCGTCGAACCGAACACGAGCTCCGCGATGAAGGTGCCCTCGGACACCCCGACAATCTCGACCTGCTTCAGCTGCTGCGAGAAAGTCTCCAGGAGAGTCGCCACCAGGTCATGTGTGAGCGGCCGACTTGGCTGGACGCCCTGCTGCTGGAGGCTGATCGCAGCGGCTTCGGCCGCGCCGATCCAGATCGGCACGTAACGCCCGCCCTCCTTCTCGTGAAGGATCAGGACGGGCGCGTACTCGGGCTCCTCGAAGCGGATCCCGACCACGTCGACCTCATGCATGTTGCTCTCCATGTTCTCCGCCTCTCGACTTCTCCAGCGTATCCCTCACGGACCCCTGCGCGCTCGCCTTTGGGAGCATGCGCCGCCGCAGCGGATACCCCCTACCGTCAGGAGTCGAGTGCGTGCCGGACCGCTACGGTCACCAGCGTCGAGTGCAGTGCGACCGACAACGCCGCGATCTCCCTTGCCAGCTCGGCAGCACGATCCCTCGCGTCTGCATCCCCTTGTCGCGCGACCGGCCCCGCAATCTGGGCGATGAGTCCGGTCTGTCGGTCGGCTGCGGTCCGGAAGCCCCGCAGATGACGCACGTCCACGCCGTGGACGGCCAGATCATGGGCGGTACGCGCGATCAACACGGCCTCGGGGTCAAAGAAACCACCAAGGCCGGTGGCGATGAGCCCGGCATCGATGAGAGAGTCGACCAGGTCCGCGTCGACCCCCGATTGGTCGATGACGTTCTCTCGGGTCAGGCGCCTGAGGGTATCGGTACGGAAATCATCCGGCTCCGAGCCCGGAACGCCCTCCGCCCCCGGCCGGGGCCGAAGAGCCGTGGTCGACCCATCGGCAATCGCCGCGTCGAGAGCGTCCAGTTCCTCTCGAATCACCTTGAGAGGCAGGTAACGGTCTCGCTGTGCGGTGAGGACGTACCTCAGTCGTTCCCGGTCCTCGGCACTGAACCGTCGGTACCCGCTCGGCGTGCGTTGGGGCGTGACCAGTCCCTCGTTCTCGAGGAACCGAACCTTGGACACCGTCAGGTCCGGGAACTCCGGAGTCAGAAGTGCGATGACACCGCCGATGGAGAGAAACTCCTCCTTGCCGGCGCCGTGGCCAGCTGCGGTCACTGCCCGGGCGTACCCGTCAGGAACACGAGGCGGAACTTACCGATCTGCACCTCGTCGCCATTGGCGAGAGACGCGGAGTCAACGGGCTCCCGGTTGACGTACGTGCCGTTCAGCGACCCCACGTCAACAACCGTGAAGCTGCCGCCTTCACTGCGGAACTCCGCATGGCGGCGACTGACGGTCACGTCATCCAGGAAGATGTCACTGTCCGGGTGACGACCGGCCGACGTCGTGGCCTGGTCCAGCAGGAAACGGGAGCCGGCATTGGGGCCACGCTTGACCACCAGCAGCGCCTGCCCTTCGGGAAGTCCCTCGATACCGGTGACAGACGAATCCGACTGGGCCGCCTGCTGATCGGTCTCGTTGAGGAGCTCGGCGCGGAACACGGAGGTGGTCTCGGCGGTCGCCTCGGGCATGTTCTTGTTCTCGGTCACGTTCGTCTCTCCTCGTCTGAGCCCGGGCGTAGGGCTCACGGTGCGCTCATCGTTAATTCTAGGCCGGACTGCCCGTCCGCGTGGCCGGGGGCGTGCTGAGAGGTCCGCCAATCACTCCGTGATCGCGGCGTACCCGTCCGAATCCAGGGTCTGCTGGAGCTGTGCCTCCAGGTCATCGACATCCGCGATCTCCAGGACGATGATCCATCCCTCGCCGTACGGATCGGAGTTGACCAGCTCGGGCGACGTCTCGAGGGCGGTGTTGACCTCAACGACCTTGCCGGTGAGCGGCGCGTACAGGTCGGACACGCTCTTCGGTGACTCGACCTCACCGAAGGGCTCACCCGCCTCCGTCTCGCCACCGACCTCCGGGAGCTGAACAAAGACGATGTCTCCGAGCTTGGACTGCGCGTACTCGGTGATGCCGATACGCACTCGGGTGTCCGACACCCGCTCCACCCACTCGTGCTCATCGGTGTACCGGAGCTGGTCGGGGATGTTCTGGTCGCTCACTGACGTGCCCTTCTCGAGTGGATCGCTACAAATTCCATCTGGCGACATTACACACTGTCAGACGACTCCACATCAGCCGATCGCTTGCCTTTAGGGGGAACCGCCATGGCGATTCTGCGTGCCTGCCAGAGATATATGCCGCCGCTCCATGCGTAGAGGCCCACGCCCCAGTACAGGCACGCCTCCCCGACCACCTTGAGGCCTTCGGCACCGATCAGACCGGCATGGCCTGCGAGCAACAGCGGGAGCGACCAGAACAGCGCAAACGTGGCCGCCTTGCCCAGATAGGTCACCTCGGGTTCGAGATCGCGTCGGCGGTACACCGGGACGGTCGCCACGAGCAGTGCGTCTCGCGCGAGCAAGACCACCACTACCCATACCGGGATGTAGCCGGCGAGGACGAACGCGACGGGGACGACGGCGACGAGGATCCGATCCGCGATCGGGTCCAGTCTCTCGCCCCACGTCGAGCGCATGTTCCACAAGCGGGCAATCTTGCCGTCAAGCCAGTCAGAAACCACCAGGACAGCGAGAATCCACAACGCCAGAGTGGGCGCATCCCAGGCCAGGATTGCGACGACCAGGACGGGAATCAGCGCGATTCGTCCTAGCGAAATGGCATTGGGCAGGGTCCAGAAGCGATCGCTCACACCCGGGTCGCGCTGCGGGCTCTCCTCACCGAGGCCCGGTGGCACGGCCGCCGAGAGATGACCTCCACGCGGTGTGGGGATCTTGGCACCGAGGACCTTCCCCTCACCGGTCCGCCATTCACGCAGATCTGTTTCTCGCTTACCCTCGCGTGCCGCGTTCATCGGAAGGTGGACATCATCCCGGAGAAGACACTGCCGCCGGCCGCCATCGGGTTGTCATGCACCATGTACGTCCACGTCGAGGTCGGCCGGGCCATATCGTTCGCCTCGAGATCCACGCCGTTGTCCGTGAACTCGATCTCGGCGAACGTCTTCTCCGCCTCGGTGACGGCGTCGGAGGCCAGGTCCCGGAAGTGATCGATCGCGATCCGATGGAACTCGTCCAGCGGGTTCTCTCTACCGAGCGCGCGGAGGTGGATCGACTCACGAACGTCGTTCATCGCCTCCAGGTGCTCGGCCCATCCCTTGTCCAGATGCCAGAGCATGATCTCCCGGCAGCCCTGGACGACGACCGCTTCCCCGTGCGCCTCCACCAGCTCCGCGCTACGTTCCGGATTCTGTTCGGTCAGTTCCTCGAACGCCTTCTCCGTCAGCAGTAGAGCCGATCGGCGTTCGGCAAGGATGTCGCGCTGTTCGGCGAGGAGCCTGCTGTAGCGCCAGGTATTGGAGTGGATCTCCAGCATCTGTCCCTCTGTGACGCGTTGTGCATGATCGACGGCGTCGCGACCGCGGTTACCTTTGAGCAGCCCGGACATCCGATCATGCGCTGTCGGTAGCTTCTCCTCTTCCAGGGCAGAGGTGACAACCGGGTCGTCCATCGCCGCGAAGAACACCGAGCTGCCGGGGTCACCCTGTCGGCCAGCGCGTCCACGGAGTTGGTTGTCGAGCCGCTCGGTTCGGTGCCGACCGGTTCCGACGACGTGCAGTCCCCCGAGTTCCACCACGGCATCGCGGCGGCTCTCATCTGATCCGCCCAACCTGATGTCGGTACCCCGGCCGGCCATCTGCGTGGACACCGTGACGTTGCCGATGTCGCCGGCCTCCGCGATGATCGCGGCCTCTTCCTCGTCGTTCTTGGCGTTGAGCACCGCGCAGTCGACGTCCTTTTCCGCGAGCCGTGCTGCCAACTCCTCGGACTCGGCGACGTCATGGGTGCCCACGAGCACCGGCTGCCCGGTCTCGTGGACCGAGGCGATGTGCTCGACCAGCGCACGGGTCTTGCTGTCATTGTCGATGTAGGTCCGGTCGGCCTCATCAAAACGGATGTTGGGCCGATTCGGCTCGATCTGTGACACGCCGAGCGAGTAGAACTCGCGCAACTGAGGACCGGCGGCCAGAGCGGTGCCGGTCATGCCACAGACCTTCGTGTATCGACCGATGAAGGCCTGGACGGTCAGGCTGTCGAGGATCTGACCGGACTCGGAGACCGCGACACCCTCTTTCGCCTCGACGGCCGCCTGGAGCCCGTCCGGCCATCGCTGCAACTCGGCAACGCGGCCTCTGGACGCGTTGACCAGCTGTACCCGACCGTCGCGAACGATGTAGTCCACATCCCGGCGCAGAAGAAAACACGCGTGCAACGCCACGTTGACCTGGACCAATGTGGTGCCGACGTGTTCGGCGTCGTAGAGATCGTCGATCCCCAGTTCTTTCTCGATCGCTTCCGCACCGTCGTCGGTGAGAAAGATATTGCGTCGCTCAGAGTCCGTCTCGTAGTGACGTCCCGGGCGCAGTTTGCGCACCGCGGCGAGAACGTCCCCGGTCGGGGCATCCCCGGATGCCGAGCCCGCGAGCACCAACGGAACCAGAGCTTCGTCCACGAGAACGGAGTCGGCTTCGTCGACGATCGCCACATCTGTTGCCGGCGAGATCAGATCTTCGGGGTTCGTCACCAGCTGCTCGCGCAGCACGTCGAACCCGATCTCCGACACCGAGCCGTAGGTGATGTCGCAGTCATACGCCGCACGACGCTCCTCACGCGTCGACGACTCGGTGACGTGCCCAACGGACAGTCCCAGGAGCTCGAACATCGCCCCCATCCACTGGGCGTCGCGGGCGGCGAGGTAATCGTTCACCGAGATCACATGGACCGTATGTCCCTGCAGGGCGTACCCAGCTGCAGCAATGGCTCCGGACAGCGTCTTTCCCTCGCCGGTGGCCATCTCGACGACGTCACCCTCGAACATGCGGAGGGCCCCCTGCAACTGGACATCGAAGGGGCGAAGGTCCACCGTCCGGGTGGCGGCCTCCCTGGCGAGCGCCAGGAAGCGGGCGAGGTCCTCGGCCGACTCACCGAAAAGGCTCAATCCGTGTGCGGTATCCGCGAATTCGGCATCACCCAGGTCCGCCGCCCATTCATCGAACCCATGGGATGCCTCGACCGCGCTCTGCGCGCGTGAGGTGTCCCGGCCCTGGGTGGAGCCCATCAGCTTCCAGAATCGGTTGGCGATTCCCACGCGCAGTGTCCTTCCCGGTCACGAACAGATGCTCCCACCGTACGCAGGCGTGCGTCTTCTCGGTGCCCCGCCCCGCCGGAGGTCGCTCCTACTTCTCTGGGTCGATCTGACCTCGCAACCTGCGCATCGCCTCGGTCGACAGCATCCGGTCCCCCGCTCTCGCTGCCAGGTGCTCGGCTGCGAGATCGGCTTGGTTGGGTTGGTAGTGAGCAGCGGGCGATCTGACCCCGTTATCCCGCGCGATCCCCGCAACCCGGGCGGCCTCGGCCACGGCGGCTTCTGCACGCGTCTCCACCGACTCCACCAGTTCGCGAAAGGCCACCGCGCGTTCGGCCACCTCGGCCCACGCCCGGTCGATCGCCGGTCCCATTCCGGTGAGGGTGCTGAAGCCGTCAGATGAGGAAGGCGCGTCAGCCGTGGCGGCCGCCTCGCGGAGTCGGCACAGGTCTCCGGAGAGCCCGATGAGTTCGCTTTCCGCGTCGAACTGGAGCCTGATCTCCTCTACCGCGCGTCCACCCCGGAAGTACGCCGCATTCAACCGGTCATAGAGTCCACCGACCTCCATGAGCATCGCCGTATACATTTCCGGGATTCGCCGGTTGTCAGATCGGATCTGCGGCAGCGACGGCAGCGACCGCACCACCGTCTGCATTCGCTGGGGAAGGACAACACGTCCCATCTCCCGCTGCCCGTACGCGGCTGCCACCGTGCCGAGCTCCCCTAATGTCCTGGGCACGAGTGGAACCGGAGCCATGGTCGGTGTGGAGGCCAATGCGTCGAACAGCCGCCCGCGGTCATCGGTGTCCAGATGGACACCCCGCCTCCTGTCTGCGCGAATGTCCTTGATCTTGTACGCGAACACCCCGGCCCCTCTGGTGAAACCAGAACGAAGAACGAGGTATTTGCGATCGAGTTCCGCCAGGCGGGTGCGGAGCGCCATCTTCAACATCGAGGGGGCTGGCGAGTCGATTATCCGCCGCAGATCGTGCCGCTGTTCCTCGATGACCCGAACCTGGTGAAAACCACCGGTGGTGGGAAATGACAGGTTGCGGTGCAGACGTGTCCGGACGACGTCGACAATTCGAGGCTCGACCAACCCACAGGCCACCAAGAGGGCTGCGCGATCCGACAGTTCAGCGACGGGCGGCCGACCTTCTCCGCGACACATCTGGTCGACATCGGAGACGATCCGGTCCCGTGCCGTGCGAGCCTTGTTGTCGGCTGTCATGCGCCCTCCTCGTCGCACCCCGGTGACGGGCACGTCCATGTCACGGGATATCACACCCGGTACAACGATGGGCCAGTCAGAGGTGTTCCCCCGACTGTCCGCGTATGGGCACCTTCACATCCCCACCCGACTCCTCGGTGAGCCTGCGACCTACCTGCACAAATGTCGGCTCCGACACGAAACCGCCAGCGAACAGTGCCTGACCCTGGGCGAATCCAGTAGACCGACGGAGATGTTCTTCTCCCGCGTATCCGAACACGTCCGACAAGTCCGTCAGGTCTCGCGGCGAATTGATCCGCATGAGACCGAGGTTGTCGCATTGAGACAGCACGTTCGGATGAATTTTCCCGGGGCGCTGTGTCGACAGCAACATCCACAGCCCAAATTTCCGGCCCTCTGCGGCAATCTGGATGACCTGTTTGGTCAGCGCCCGCTCCACTTCGTTCTCGGGATCGGGCGGGCACACGTTGTGGGCCTCGTCTATCACGATCAGTATCGGACGCCGTTCTTCCCTTCGCTCCCACAGCTGTTCAAGAACTGCGAGCGCCGCGACCTTCGACTCCGCGGGATGGGTGAATCCACCCAGGTCCATCACTGTCGCTCGTGGGCGCTCGGCGACCACGTCCACCACGGACTCAGTTCCGCGGGCCCACAAATCCCATTTGAGGACGCCGAGGTTTTCCATTCGGTATGCCAGCCGCACCTGGCCTGGGTCCTCCGACGAACGCAAACGCTCGATGATCGTGTCGGGATCGAACTCGGCCACCGAGTAATCCTTGCGGTTGATCTCCGCTCGGAGGAGAACGTTGTATTCCTCGGCGTCAACAATCGGATCCAGCTGAAGAAGTGCGGCTTTCGACGCTGGTGTCAGGTCGAGATAACGCGCCCGGAGTGGCTGGGATGCACCTGCCGACGAGCGGAAGATCCGGAGATCCAGATCCGCGAGCCGTGCGACGGCATCTCGGTGCGCCTCCGGTCGCGTCTGGGACAACCTGACGAAATCCGCGTTCGGATCGAGGATCAGCAGGGGCAGGTCGGTTTCCAGAAGAAGCTGCTCCAGCACCACCCCCAGCGCGTAGCTCTTTCCGCTGCCGCTCTGACCGCACCAGAACGTGTGTCGATTGAATCGTGTGGCGTCCAGCCCTACGACTGTGTCTTCTGCCCCCACTTCGGTGCCGATCGTCAGTGTCGTCGTCATCGTCGTCTGCCCTCACTTCGTGCGGTTCCGCGGCGAGGCCGGCGTCCAACATGCACAGCAGTTGCTTTTCAATCGAGACGTCATCGTTCGATCACGCTCAGCGACTCCTGTGCCCCGTCACTTCTTTGCTGTGGCGAATGCTCGGACGGTTGCGGCCAGCGCCGCGAACTCGTCTTGCTTCCGTGCGATGAATTCGAGTGCCGTCACTCCTGTCGAGATGACGTCGAGCGCAGCGGCCTCGATCCGGACGAAGTCATCAGTGACATTGCCGGCAAGTCCTCCTTCGAGAGCCATCCGCCCGACAAGGTCGAGCTTGCTCGTTCCCGAGCTCTCGGCGAAGTCCATGTCATCGAAGTCGACCCAGACGATATTCGGCCTGGTGGTCGACTCGAAGACATATCGCCGGTTGGTCAGGTCCAGCACGACTTGCCAGATCGTCTGTGAAGCATCTGGCTTGCCCGGCTCCGGGGTACGGAACGGTTGGGCAGTGTTCCGAATGATGCTGAACATCGCCGCGATCGCGCCCACCTGGCTTGTGGGCTGGACTTGATTCTCAACGTAATAAGAGGCGCGAGCGAAACGATCCCTGGCTTGAGTCGACCCGGGCAACGGCTTCTCCCCGCCCAACCCCTCGATCTGTGCAACCAACTCCAGCTGCCGGTCGAACGTCGGCGAGTTGGTCATGACCTTGTAATCACGGCTGTGATAGACGGTCGGGGTGCCGTCGACGTACTCGATGATCGCCGAGTCACCGGTGGCGTCATTGATCGCCAGATGCAATGTGGGGACGAGATGACCAGTAGGGTCGAAAAGCTGAGAGATGCCGACCTGCGTTGACTCAGTCCACCTCACGGCCTGTTCAACTGTTTCGAAATTATCGAGGTAGTACTGCAGCCACACGGACTGACTTAGCCAGGTTCCTTCTGGAGAGGGCTTGCCGTAGTCGGACTCGGTGAGCCAGAGGATATGACCTGCGAATCCCTTCTCATTCATCCCGTCGGTCGCAATGAGGTCGAAGGCTGTCGCGACAAGACTTCCGTACTTGGAGGTCCATGTGAGCTCACCGAAGACACCGTCGACTCGTTCAACGCCACGGGGAAATTTCCACAAATTGGTGAGCAGGTCCATGTGAAAATCCATGTTCCGACCGACGATTACCGAACCATTGGCATCTGGCCAGACGACACGTGTACACATAGGGACTCCTAATCCTTATCGAGATGTTCCTGCTCGGTGTCGATTTCGACTGATCGATGTTCCACAAGCTTCAATGCCTCACCTGCAGACTATGTGGAATTACGTCGGTTCCAACCAAGTTGCGGAAGTGCAATTGCAGACGAGAAGAAGAAACAAAGTGCGCCGATGAATGTGCCCCAGTTGGCCACATTGGCATTCTCGACAGAGCCATTGGCTAGGACGAAGGCCCCCACCGCGGATACACCGAACGCGATGCAACCGAGCATGTTGATATGAGCGCCCCACCAGCCGGATTGGCTCGGCTCCCACAGAGTGTCCCGATCTCGGAAGTAGGCGACATAGACGAACGCCGCACTGATGAGGAATGCAACGGAGCCGCCGGCGTCCGGATTCCAGACGAATTGCTCTTGCGCGTGAATGGAGCGTGCCGCCAGGGCACCACTGGTGCTGACGTTGAACAGAAGCGTGCCGACGCTCTGGATGAATGCCGCGAGCCACACTGCACGAAACATTCGACCGGTACCGTAATCCACGGCCTTAGTAGGCGCCCCACTGAGAATCGTCTGCATCAATCCGGCCGTGGTGAAGAACCAGGCACCGATGAAGCACAGGACGTTCGTGAGATTTGCGGATCCGAGGTCCCAAATCGCCACAGCTGCGCCGACCGCGAACAGAGTCGAGCCGATCATGAACGACCAGCTTTGTTTGGTCAGTGTGGGCACCAACAGCGAATTGTGTCGGTCGGATCCAGAATCGACTCGAGATCGTGTCATGGAAAGTCGCACCTTCCAGTGGGTCGGTAATGGATGTCGGACGGAACGGAAACACCGCCCGGGCCGGCGGTCAGCCGGCCCGGGCGGGCCCGTGTCAGGGTGGGCAATTCTCAGAAAGTGACCGTCATCCGCACGCACTCAGCGAAGGCACGCAGTCCTCTGAAACGGCATGGCCGAGGCCTCCCACCCCTCAGATCAGTGCGCGAAGTTGGTACGCGGCTTCTCACGCGGGATCGGAGCCGCGAGGTTCTCAAGGAAGTCGACCTCTTCCTTGATCGCATCGAGCAGCAGTCCGGCCAGGTCGCGGCTGAGGCCGAGACGGACCACAATACGCTGGACGACAAGATCTGCCATGTCATCCGGCATGGGGTACGCCGGAACCTGCCATCCGCGCATGCGCAGACGGTCCGCGAGGTCGTAGAGGTCCCAGTTTCGCTTGCCCTCCTTGAGCTTCCACGCGAAGACCGGAATGGTGTCTCCACGGCTTACGAGGGTGAACGGACCCAGTTTCTCGATCTCGGACGACAGATACGTGGCGACATCGATAGAACCCTGCTGCACCGCCCGATACCCCTCACGGCCGAGACGCAGGAACTGGTAGTACTGCAGTAGGACCTGAGCGCCGGGGCGCGAGAAGTTCAACGCCAGAGTCGGCATGTCGCCACCTAGGTAGCTGACGTGGAAGATGAGACTCTCCGGGCACACGGCCTTGTTGCGCCAGACGACCCAGCCAACGCCCGGGTAGACGAGCCCGTACTTGTGACCCGACGTACTGATCGAGTTGACACGGTCGACCTTGAAGTCCCACTCGAGATCGGGCTGACAGAACGGCGCGACCATCGCACCGGAAGCACCGTCGACGTGGATCTTGACGTCGAGTCCGGTGTCCTTCTGGATCTCGTCGAGCTTTTCGGAAATCTGCTTGACCGGCTCGTAGAGGCCGGTGTAGGTCTGCCCCAGGATGGCCACGACGCCGATCGTGTTCTCGTCGACGTACTTCTCCAGCTCGAAGCCATCCAGAACGAGATGGTCCTCGGTCACGGGGACGTAGCGGGCCTCGACATCCCAATAGTTGCAGAACTTCTCCCAGACGACCTGCACTCCTGCGGAAAGGATCAGGTTGGGCTTCTCGGTGGACTTACCCTCTTCCTTGCGCTTCTCCTGCCACAGGCGCTTGAGCGCGAGCCCGCCGAGCATGCAGGCCTCCGAGGAACCGACGGTGGAGGTACCGATCGTGTCGTTGGCGTCCGGCACGTTCCACAGGTCGGCGAGCATCCGCCAGCATCGATCCTCGATCGCCGCGGTAGCCGGGTACTCGTCCTTGTCGATCATGTTCTTGTCGGCGGTCTCGGCGTAGATCTTCTGCGCGTTGTCGTCCATCCAGGTGGAGACGAACGTCGCGAGGTTCAGCCGAGAGTTGCCGTCGAGCATGGCCTCGTCGTGGACGATCTGATAAGCCGTATCGCCGGACATCATGCCGTCGGGCATCTTGAACTTCGGCAACGACGTTGCCTCGCCCGGACGGGCGAACACCGGGCTGATCTCCAGCTGGGCGTCGGATTGCTGCTCGGCAGCATTGCGATAGGTCTCAGACACGTCATCCTCGCTTCTCTCGGGGTGCAGGCAGCTCATGAGATGCACAAAGCAGACCGGGCCTGGCCGCACTCCGGCTGCAAGTCAGGCGAAATTGCTGCATAACCAACGCCCAACCCCAGACCGGGTGGCGGACCACTCAAGAGGACAAGCGCACAAGCACGCCGTATCAGCATCCACTTGAATTTTCACCCCCGATGCACATCTCACAGACCAAACGCTACCCAATGAACATAAGTTGCACTTGATATTCGGAGGGACTTCTCGCGCAGATTCGACAGGTGTCACGGGAGGGTGTCGGCGACGGCGCCCGGTTCACCTCCCCGAAACGGGCAGTGGCCCCGCTGTTTACATCATTTGGCAATCCAGTGGGCAATATCGGCGAAAACCATAATCTGAGAATCAGATTAGACTTCTGTGGGGGTCCCCACCAGCAGACACCCGACATTCGGGGGCCCGCATGCCTGGAGGCCGTTCGTAGAGGTCAGGACGAGGTCAACGCTCGTACCCCCGCCGCGAATCATCCAGAATTCGCGGCCTGTCGAGAGTCGAAGGATCGAGGGCCATAGGGCTGACGTCCCCTCCGAACTCCGTCGCGGCGGCCAACACCCCGGAACGGAGGTATCGCAGCCCCTCGACATCAGGACGAAGGCGAAGCTCGGGTTCAGATTCGCTCTTACCTGCGAGAACGAATCCCCAGTCACCGAAGGTGGGGACGTACGTGTGGTACGGGGTGGTCGACCACCCGGCCGACCCAACCGTCGATACCGTCCGCCAATACTGATGCGGCGTCGAGTAGGGACTTCCGGACTGGACCACCATCAGTCCGTCATCGCTGACGACCCGATCTATCAGAGCGTAGAACTCCTGCGAGTACAGGCGTGCCAGCGCCGCATTCCTGGGATCCGGCAGGTCCACGAGAACGGCGCCGAAACCGCCGTCCGGCACCTCTCCATCGCCGCCACGGCGCAGCCAGGTGAACGCGTCATCCACGATCACGTCCACCCGCGGATCGGTCAGTGCACCTTCGTTATCTTCAACCAGCCGGGTTCTGGCGATGTCCAGCACCGCGGGATCGAGCTCCACCTGCACCACTCGCTGAACCCCGGGAACCTTGAGGAGGTCTCGAGCGGCCAATCCGTCACCGCCGCCCAGCACCAATACCTCTTCCGGACGGTTTGCCACCACCGGCTGGACGAGCGACTCGGTGTATCGGTACTCGTCAAGACTGGAGTATTGAAGTGTGCCGTCTAGGTAGAGCCTCCGGTCCGTACGCCCCTTATAGACGGCACTGGTAACGACGATCTCTTGGTATGCGGATTGAGTGTGCGCCACCACCGGATCCGGATACAGCCGGGAGCGAGACCACTCGGTGACACCGTCCACGGCGACGAGGAGTGTCCCCAGAAGCCCTGCGACCAGCAGTAGCACGAGAGCCGAGACGACCGTTCGTACACGCGTCATGAAATGGCGCAGTACCAGGCCCAGCAAGACGGCAGCGGCCGCGACATTGATCAGGCCGGTCACCGCCGCAGCCTGCTGCATCCCCATCGTGGGAAGCAGCAGAAACGGCCACAACAAACCGCCCAGCAGCGCGCCCAGGTAGTCCGCGGCATTGAGATTGGCGAGAGTGCGTCCGGCCTCCTCGGCGTCACTTCGTCGTCCGGTTTGGAGCAGCGACATGAGCAGCGGCACCTCGGCACCGACCAGTGCGCCGATAGCACCGGTCGCCAGCGCGAGCACGACGAGCGACGGTTGGGTCCCCAATGACGTGAACGTGATGTACAGCAGAGTGGCTGAGACACCACCGACCAGCCCTAGCGCGGCTTCGACGGCGACGAACGAGGACGCCGCGCGGTCGACGAACGGCTTGGCGAGAAGCGCTCCGAGGCCCAGCGCCGCGACGTAGCCGGCGACAATGAGGCTCGTCGCGACTATCCCGCCACCCTGGACGGTCGTGGCCAGCGTGAGTAGTGCCAGTTCGTAGATGAGTCCGCATGCAGCACAGGCAGCTACAGCAGCCAGGACTATCGGGCGCCACGATCGTCCGGCTGGCGTCGCGACCGACGGCCCCATGCCAGATGACCATTCGGGTTCCGCTGATGGCTCTGGAGAGAGAGCCGTATCCGGAGAATGCTCAGGCAATGGCTGCGGCGTTCACTGCGCCAACCGCGATGAGTGTCGCGGCCACGGCGAGAGACGCGGTGCTGAAGGTGGGGGCGGCAACGAGATCTCGGAAGCGTCCCGGCACCACCAACTCCAGGATCACCAGGGTCACGGCCTGGAAGATGATCCCCAGAATCCCGTATACCGCCACATCAACAAGGCCCAACAGGAGCTCGTCGGAGGCATTGACCATCACCGTCACCACGATGATGGACAACGCGATGGCGGAAGCAGCGTGAAGGGCTGCGGCGTTGGGGCGATGATCGATGAAAACGTGCTGACGCAAGCTCCCCGGAGTCAGTAGATCGAGAACAACGAAGCCGGCAGCCAACACGAGGGCGCCTACGCCGAAGTAGGCCAGGGACACGCCGATTCCGTCGAGCAGGTCAGGGATGTGGTCGCCCATATTCTCCGGATCTCCTTCACATTGTGGCCATCGGGGCCGATTACGAGTGTTACTTGGCTCCGAAGCCGCCGGAGCTTCCGCCCGACGAGCTAGCCGGGCTCCGGGGGCCGAAAGCGCCTCCGAGGAACAGGAATCCGCCAGACCGCAGTGTGCGGGAGTTCTCGTCGAGCTGAACACGGCACGGCAGTGAACCCGAGGGCCCGACGATGATCATGTCCTTGTCATACCGCATGTACTCGGTATCACCCTGACGACTACTCGCGTCGGGGCGCTCGTGATCTGAGATGTCGGCGACTGTTTCATCGACGCTGCCGCGGCAATCATAGGTATTCGCAGACTGAGCGGTCGGAGTGTAGTTGTCGCGCACGTACCGCACAGCGTTGGTTCCGGCAGCTACCGAGCAGTACCGCCACCACTCCCCCGCACAGGGCGATAACCAACCATTTGCTGCGCTTCACGCCACTTCCTCCGTCACCGCGCCCGCAAACGCCATTTCGAACCCTGATTCAGTCGTCACGATCTCGCCACCGGCCTCCACGGTCTCATCGGCGGGGTAGAGATGCCAGGTGCGCCACTGCCAACCTCTGCTGTGGGCTCTCGCCTCCACCACGGTCAGCGCACCCTCAGCTCCGGGAAACCTGCCCGCGAGAACATGCGGCTCGTTCACCGCACGATAGGTCAGCTCCCGCACCACTGCGGAAAATCTGCCCGATGGCACCGCGTCCACGGCGCCCCTGAGGTGGTGTACACCCTCCGGGCAGGCGTGCGTTTTGCCGGTAAGCGGAAGGCCTCCTCCCGCGGTCGATGCCCGACAGGACACCTCCTCCGTGATGGAGTCCCGCCCGTCGACGATCACGGTGACCGCGTGGGACGCCCCGAGTATGGCCACCCGGAGCGACACAGGGTGGTGCGGATGTTCGAGAACTGCAGTTGCCAGTGCTGCCGGGGCTGGTTCGAAGTCGACCCGGTACCCGAGTTCCGACGCTGCCACGTCGTCCGGCTGCACATCGAGGTGGTGAAGAGTCACGCGCGGTACCCCGGGGCTCCTGGCGCGGGCGGGGCGGGATAGACGGTCAGCTCCCCCGGCGACATCGGACGACCGGACGAGAGCTCCCAGCCGGAACCGTCCCAGTCTTCGAACGACAGGAGCGAGCTCCCGTCCTGGGTCCGGTAGTCCCGATACCGCATCTGCCCCTGCGGCGGGAGGCCAGTCGTGCCTTCACAGGA
>DGYFI06202__coassemble_656_pt1 | contig 20387 bp, 14 predicted proteins | sample DGYFI06202__metabat2_low_PE_018 | metagenome-assembled genome bin DGYFI06202
GGGGCACTCGCCGTGGGCATGGGCATCGACGCGACGACGCGCGGCCCGACGTGGCACGATGGTGCCCATGTTTCTGACTGTCCTGGGGTGCTCGGGGAGTATCGGCGGGCCCACCTCGCCGGCGTCCGGGTACCTCGTGGAGGTCGAGGGCATGGCCCCCGTGGTGATCGACATGGGCCCGGGGGTGTTGGGGGCGCTCCAGCGCCACGCCGTGCCCGAGCACGCCACGATCCTCCTGTCGCATCTGCACGCCGACCACTGCCTGGACGTGCCGAGCCTGTTGGTGCTGCGCCGGTTCGGCCCCCGCTCCACGGGCCTCGCGAAGGTGCCGCTGGTGGGTCCGTCCGGGACCGCCTACCGGATCGGGGTGGCGTCGGCGGAGGTGCCGGGCGCGGTGGACGATCTGTCGGACACGTTCGAGGTGTCGACGTGGGATGTGGCCCCCGAGTTGGACCTGAGGGACGACGACGAGGTCGTCCTCCACGTGCGGGCCGGTCGGGTGAATCATCCGCCGGAGTCGTACGGACTGCGCCTCACCTCAACGGACTCGTGTACAGCGGTGATACCGCGTATTGCGAGGAGCTCGTCGAGCTCGCGGACGGCGCCGACGTCCTGTTGTGTGAGGCGTCGTGGACGCACGAGGGTGAGCACCCGCCGGGGATCCACATGTCGGGCCTGGAGGCGGGCCGGGTCGCTCGCCGGGCCGGGGTGGGGCGTCTAGTGCTCACGCATATCCCGCCGTGGACGGACCGTGAGGCCGTACGCGCCGAGGCCGCCTCCGAGTTCGACGGCGAAATCCTGCTGGCCGAGCCGGACCTGCGCCTCGACATCTGACCCCGCCCGTCACCGCACACTGCACATCGTCGCCCTCCATCGTGCGCCGAACTCCGCCCTGCGCCGCACTCCGCGCGAGCCCCGGCGCCGGCGACTAGGATCGGCGCACGTGACCTCTTCGACTATCAGCAGAGCAGACGGACGCGCGGACGGCGATCTGCGCGACGTGACCATCACGCGGGGATTCACCTCGCATCCGGCGGGCTCGGTTCTCGTCACCTTCGGGCAGACCCGGGTGATGTGCACCGCCAGCGTCACCGAGGGGGTGCCGCGCTGGCGCAAGGGTTCGGGCCTGGGCTGGCTCACCGCCGAGTACGCGATGCTGCCCGCCGCCACGCACGAGCGCTCGGGCCGTGAGTCGGTCCGCGGCAAGGTCGGCGGCCGCACCCAGGAGATCAGTCGACTGGTGGGCCGTTCGCTGCGCGCGGCGATCGACCTGTCGGCGTTGGGGGAGAACACCATCGCGCTGGACTGCGACGTGCTCCAGGCGGACGGCGGCACCCGCACGGCCGCGATCACCGGCGCGTACGTCGCGCTCGCCGACGCCGTGACCTGGCTGCAGTCGAAGGGCGCCGTGACCGGCAACCCGCTCACCGGGGCGATCGCCGCGGTCAGTGTCGGCGTGGTCGACGGCCGGGTCCTGTGCGACCTGCCGTACGAGGAGGACTCGCGCGCCGAGGTGGACATGAACGTCATCTGCACCGAGGGCGGCAAGCTCATCGAGGTGCAGGGCACCGCCGAGGGCGCCGCCTTCGGCCGTGACGCCCTCAATGAGATGCTCGATTCCGCGCAGGCGGGCTGCGAGAAGCTGTTCGAGCTGCAGCGTCAGGCGTTGGCCGCGCCGTACCCGGGCGTGCTGCCCACGCCGCCCGGAGTGTCGGCGCCGGGCGCGAAGGCCGCCGGCTCAGACGCCGCGGGGCGCTAGTCGTGGCCGTGCGCCTGCTGGTCGCCAGCCGCAATGCCAAGAAGCTCGCCGAACTGCGCCGGGTGCTCGACGCCGAGGGCATCGTCGGCATCGAGCCGTTCGGCCTCGACGAGGTGCCGGATTTTCCGGAGGAGCCCGAGGACGGCGCGACGTTCGCCGAGAACGCTCTCATCAAGGCCCGGTCGGGCGCGCGGGCCACGGGCGTGCCGTGCCTCGCGGACGACTCAGGGCTCGCCGTGGATGCACTGAACGGCATGCCGGGCGTGCTCTCCGCGCGCTGGGCGGGCCGCCACGGCGACGACGCGGCCAACAACGCACTCCTGCTCGCGCAGTTGACCGATGTGCCGGATGCTCGTCGGGGCGCGGCATTCGTCTCGGCCTGCGCACTCGTCGTCCCCGGCGGCGGTGAGACTGTCGAGGAGGGCCGCTGGTCGGGGAGCGTGCTCCGCGAGCCGCGCGGCAAGGGCGGCTTCGGCTACGGCCCGCTGTTCCTGCCGGAGGGATCCGATCGCGCGGCGGCGGAGCTCACGTCGGCCGAGAAGGATGCGGCGTCCCATCGTGGCCGCGCGCTGCGGGCCCTGGCTCCGGCGTTGCGGGCACTCGCCGAGCGCGCCTGACCGGTCCGCAGTCCCGCGCCGAGAGCGCCTGACCCGTCGCGCGGTCTCGCCCTGACCTACCCATCGCGCAGACATGCCCATCGCCCAGCCCTACCCATCGCCAAGAGGGTTCTGCACACCCCGTTCTCGGGCGATGTGTGCAGAACCCTCTTGGCGATGGTGGGGCGCGCTGGTCAGGCCTTGGCTGGGGCCTCGGCGTCGACCGCGTAGGCGGCGCGAACGTCCTTGGTGCGCTTGTGCTCGAACCAGAACGACAGGAACGGGATGGTGCCGGCGAGCGCGGTCGCCAGCGTCTTGGGTGCCACCCAGCGGGCCTTGATTGCCAGGTCGAGGGTGACGAACAGGTACAGAATGTAGAACACGCCGTGCGCCTGGCCGATGTAGGTGAACCAGTCCGGGGCGTCGCCCGAGTTCTCCAGGATCAGGTACTTGTAGATCATCTCGACCGTGAGCACGAGCAGCCACACACCCGTGATCCAGGCGAGGATGCGGTAGCGCTTGAGCGCCCCCGAGATCTTGCCGTCCGGATCCGGCTTGCGGCCGTCGGTGGTGGGGGCGGTTGCGGCGGTCATGACGCGGGTTTCTCCTGTGAACGTGTGCCGAGGCCGTCCTTGCGGGCGAGTTCGGCGAGATATGAGTTGTACGCGGCCAGGCCCTCGTCCTGGACCTGCTCGTCCGTTGAGGGACGTCGGGTGGGAAGTAGGTCGGCCGGGATCTCGGTCATCTCCCGACCGCGACGAGTGCCCCGACCGGTTGCTCCACTCCGAGAGCCGGATGCCCCTGGACGAGTTCCGGCTCGGGGCGAACGTGGGGGAGTGGAGGTGGGGTTGTCGTCGTCGTCCAATCCGATTCGTCCCATCGCGCCGGACGGTCCGGCGACTCCCGCGGTGACCCCCGCGGCGCCGGCGGAACGCGGGGAACCCTCGGCGCTGGCACCGGCACCGGTGCTCATCTCCTCGAGCTCGTCGGCGATCCGTTCCTCCTCCTCGGCCTCGAGGCGGACGTACTTGAAATAGGCGTAGACCAGGAACCCGGCAAGGAACGGCCACATGAACGTGTAGCCCAGGTTCTGCACCGTGCCGGACGCCTCCTGATAGCGCGCCAACTGCCACAGCCCCATCCCCATGCAGACGATCGCGCCCAGGACCACGAACGCGATCCACGCCGGACGGTGCCGGATGGTCGGCGACGAGGACCCACCGGAGGCGGAATCGCTTCCGGTCGCGCGGGGGCTCGGGGAGTCGGACACGCCTCCACGGTACCGCCGATGGCACGCTAGACTCACCTCGCCCGGTACCCCCGGGTGCACGCGCCCGTGGCGGAATTGGCAGACGCGCTGGATTTAGGTTCCAGTGTCCTAGGACGTGGGAGTTCAAGTCTCCCCGGGCGCACCATCTTGTATGCACCATCCTGCGTGATCCGTGTGCCGACAAATGGGACCGGCCCCGTCCCTCGCGGTGCGGGGGCGGGGCCGGGGTCGGAGAAGAACAGCGGCGGATGCCGTCAGGTTGGTGCGGTCCGGTCAGTGCCGTGCGGCCGGGCGCGCGCCGGTCTCCTCGGTGATGTCGTCGGGGTGCCGGACGAAGTGCACGATGCTCAGGGCGAGGCCGCCCCAGATGACGAGCAGGAACAGCACCATCATGATGATCGCGGTGGTGGTCATCGCTCAGCCCTCCTTACGGATGTCGGTCGGGGCCGCGCCGGGTGACGCGCCCGAGGTGGTGTCTGTTGGTGAACCCGATGACGACGACGACAACTTCTCGTATGTGGCGTCGCTGGGATCGTCGTCGGTTTCGGGCGGACCGTCCAGGTGCTTGGCTCCGCGCCAGGGGAGCAGCGTGAAGATCACCGCGAGGATGAGGATCGCGGCGATCATGCCCCAGCCGAAGGTGTTGAGGACGGCGGATTCGTAGCCCTCATAGGGCTCGTCGATGAGTGCCTTCACCTCCCCGTACAGCGAGTAGGCCAGCACGGCAGGGGTGACCACGGCCATGCAGATGATCCAGATGGGACCGACCTTGAACGACGAGACCGAGTTGAGGTGATCGCGCAGTGTCGGGCCGAGGCGGAATACGAACATGATGGCCAGCAGGGCGATGAGGGCGATGCCGACGATGCCGAGGCTGTTGGCGAACTTGTCCATGATGTCCAGGTTCTGCAGGCCCGTCTCGGTGGGCATGAGCATGACCGACACGACGGCCATCGGGATGCCCACGACGAGCGTGGCGACGGTGCGGCTGACGCCGACCTTGTCCTGGAATGAGGAGATGACCACCTCGACGATCGAGATCATCGAGGTCAGGCCCGCGAGGATGAGGCAGAGGAAGAAGACGACGCCCCAGATCGCTCCGCCCGGCATCTGTGAGATCAACGCGGGGAAGGCGATGAACGCCAGGCCCGGGCCGCCGCTGACGTCGGCCCAGCCGGCCCCGGCCGAGGACGAGACGAGGAAGCCGAGGGTGGCGAACACGCCGATGCCGGCGAGGACCTCGAACGCCGAGTTGGAAAAGCCCACCACCAGGCCGGAGCTGGTGAGGTTGGACTTGCGCTTGACGTACGACGAGTAGGTCACCATGATGCCGAAGCCCACGGACAGCGAGAAGAAGATCTGGCCGTATGCGGCGATCCACACACTGGGGTCGCGCAGGGCCGCCCACTCGGGCGTGAAGAAGGTGTTGAGGCCGTCGAGAGCGCCCGGCAGGAACAGGGAGCGGACCACCAGGGCGACGAACAGGGCTACGAGCAGCGGGATGAAGAACAGTGCGGTTCGTCCGATACCCTTCTGGACACCCAATAGCAGGACACCCAGGGTCAATGCCCACACGACCACCAGGACGATGGTGATGAGTGGGACGAAGTCAAAACCGAAGCCGTTGCCCGCCTGGAGGAAGTCCGACGCGAAGAACGTTGCCGTCTCCTCGTACGTTTCGCCCCAGCGCTGATCCACTGAGAACCACGCGTAGCAGGCGGCCCACGCGAGGATCACCGCGTAATAGATGGCGATGACAAACGCCACGAGTACCTGGATCCAGCCGATCGGTTCGGCGAACTTGCTGATCCGTCGGAAACTCAGGGGGGCGGAGCCGCGGTAGCGATGGCCGATCGCGTAGTCGAAGAACAACAGGGGGATGCCTGCGGAGAGCAGAGCTACGAGATACGGGACGAGAAACGCGCCGCCACCGCTGTCGTAGGCGACGAATGGAAAGCGCCAGATATTGCCGAGGCCAACGGCGGAGCCGATGGCGGCCAAGACGAACACGGTGCGTCCGGAGAATGCCTCGCGCTTTTTCGTACCGCCCGGGGCGGCAGATGTGGACATGTATTCCTCCTCGGTGGAGATCTGGCGCTCCCACAGCGTCAGACGTTTCCTACGTGTAGACCGACGGTTGCCGATCAGTGACCATTTCGATGCGTCTCGGCTATCGAGGCCACGTGACTAGTGGGAATAGAGTAAGCCCATGAGGCCCCGCAATGTTGGTCAGATGGCAAGACGCGCGATTGTTGTCGCGTCTGTCGTCATGACCTCTGCCGGGGCTGCGGCCGTCGCCGCGACCGAATCCGGGCCGACACCGACGCTGCCAGTCGTTCCGGCCGTGGTCGCCCAGCCGTCAGAGCTCGAGGTTTTTCCAGCCCCTGGCCCCGCGGCGGCACCGGTGCCAGCCGACGTGGTCACGCAGACCGGTTCATGGTTCGCCCACGGCACAACGCTTGATTTGTGGTCGGACGGTACGGGTCTGCTCGCGACCTGGGTCGGCGCGTTCGACGGGGACCGGCTCTCGCTGCGGCTCATCCCGGCACCGGGTCCGGCGACGGTGGCCGAGATCGTCGCCATCGAGACCGTCGGTCAGGGGGCGCTCGCCCCGGACGAGCGACCCGGGCTCGGCGGGCTGGTCACCGTCATCTTCGACGCAGTGCCGCATGCCGACGCTGCAGGCGGTGAGGGTCTCCGGACCGCGCATGTCGAATGGACCTCCGGTCCCCACCGTCACGCGGTCGACCTCTGTCCGGCACACGGACTTGATGCGGCCGCGATGGAGACGCTGGGCTGCGGCGCCTGACCTCGCGCTGACGGCTCCGCTCGCGAGCGTGAGCCGCCCACGTCGGCCACGAAATACCGTGTGCGGAACGTGCTCTCCGTCTAAATCCGTCCGCATCCGGGCGTGCTCGGCATGCTCGGCGGGCCGTGTGGAGGTGCTGTCGGGTGGCGCGGATGAGCCCGTCGACACGCCGAATGGGGGCGCGTGGCGACTGAGAAATAGATAACGATTAGATAACGGCGCGAATTTGAAACCTGAGGGTCGCCTCACCTGTGGATATGAGGGGGCCATCATGTCTTGATGTGAGGGACGTCACGGAAAGCCGCGGGCTCTGTGCCGTCAAATGAACGCTCGGAGGCCGCCAATCTGAGGGGGACCTCAAGTTTCTGTGGCAATCTGTGCGCTGCGCCGCTCCGGGTAACCGAGAAGCGGCGCTGCCACTGACGAGAGTGCCAAGGAGTTCCCCACGTGACGATCGACGACCGCGACCTCACCCCCCGACCGCTTGAGACCGGACTGGCGGCCCGCCGTGCCTCCCGTGCCCTCGCGGACGAGCTGCGTGATGGCACGGCCTACGCCCTCGCCTTCGGTGGGCAGGGGATCGCGTGGCGTGACGCCCTGAGCGACCTCATCGACGGCACGGGCATCGGCCCCGAGCTCCAGGAGCTGGTGGACGCTTCCGTCGCGCTGACCGAACCCGTGCACGACGAGATCGCCGTCGTCCGCACTCACGGCTTCCGCCCGATCGAGTGGGCCAACACCACCACGGGCGAGGACGAGGACCACGGCGACCTGCCCGATGACGCTTCGCTGTCGTCGGCCGCCGTGTCACTTCCGGCGGTGCTGCTGGCGCAGATCGGTGCGCTCCGCGCCCTCGCCGCCGAGGGCTTCGACGTCAACCAGGCGCCCCCCGCCGCAGTGGTCGGACATTCCCAGGGTGTGCTGGCCGTCGAGTCGGTGGAGAGCTTCGGATCGATCGACGAGCGCCTGCTGGCCGTCGCCGAGCTCATCGGTGCCGCCGCGACGCTGGTCGGTCGTCGGGTGGGACTGTTCCGCAAGGGCGAGTCCAGCCCGATGATGGGCGTCTCCGGGATCGACGGCGAGGAGTTGCGCACGGTCGTCGACGAACTGTTCGCCGGTGTCGACTCGTCCATCCGCCCCCAGGTCACCATCCGCAACGCCCAGCGCCGCCATGTCGTGGTCGGCCGCCCCGACGATCTCGAGGACCTGCGCCGACACTGCGCCGACCTCGAGGCCGAGTCCCGGCGTCGTCGCGAGGCCAAGCTCACCGGCGGTGAGGTGTTCGCCCCGGTCTTCGACCCGCTCGATGTCGAGGTCGGATTCCATCACCCGGCGATGGCTCCCGCCGTGGACATCGTCTCCCGCTGGGCCGCCCGCTGTGGGCTCGACGCCGATCGCGCCGCGGAGCTGGCCCGCCAGATCGTCACCGAGCGCGTCGACTGGGTCTCCGAACTCGCCGAGACCCTGCACGCCGGCGCCGAGTGGATCCTCGACATGGGGCCCGGTGAGGCCCTGACCCGACTCAACCGCTCCGTCGTCCGCGGCCAGGGCGTCGGCGTCGTGGCCGCGGCCACCCGCGGTGGCCTGCGCAACCTGTTCACCCCGGGTGCCACCCCGGAGGTCGAGCGCCCGTGGACCGCGTTCCAGCCGCAGCTGGTCACACTGCCCGACGGCAGCGTGCACGTGGAGACCTCGTTCACCCGCCTCACCGGGTGCTCGCCGATCCTGCTGGCCGGCATGACCCCGACCACCGTGGACCCGGCGATCGTCGCCGCGGCCGCCAACGCCGGCCACTGGGCCGAGCTCGCCGGCGGCGGACAGGTCTCCGAGTCGATCTTCGCCGAGAACACCCAGCGCCTGGCCGAGCTGCTCGAGCCCGGCCGCAGCGCCCAGTTCAACTCACTGTTCCTCGACCCGTACCTGTGGAAGATGCAGGTCGGCGGGAAGCGCTTGGTCCAGAAGGCCCGCGCCGCGGGAGTCCCGTTCGACGGCGTGATCGTCACCGCCGGAATCCCCGAACTCGATGAGTCCGTCGCCCTCATCGAGGAGCTGACCGAGGTCGGCCTGCGGCACGTCAGCTTCAAGCCGGGCACCGTCGCGCAGATCCGCCAGGTCGTGCGGATCGCCGCTGAGGTTCCGCACATGCCCGTGATCGTCCAGGTCGAGGGCGGCCGCGCCGGTGGCCACCACTCGTGGGAGGACCTCGATGACCTCCTGCTGGACTCCTACGCGATGCTGCGCGAGCGCCCCAACGTCGTGCTGTGCGTCGGCGGCGGCATCGGCACCCCGGAGCGGGCCGCCGACTACCTGACCGGTTCCTGGGCCAACGCCCACGGCTACCCGGCCATGCCCGTCGACGGCATCCTCGTCGGCACCGCCGCCATGGCCACCCTCGAGGCCACCACCAGCCCGCAGGTCAAGAAGCTCCTCGTCGACACCGTCGGCGTCGACGCCTGGGTCGGCGCAGGCCAGGCCGAGGGTGGCATGGCCTCCGGCCGCAGCCAGCTCGGCGCGGACATCCACGAGATCGACAACACCGCCGCGCGCACCGGTCGCCTGCTCGACGAGGTCGCCGGCGACGCCGAGGCCGTGGCCGCGCGCCGCGACGAGATCATCACCGCCGTCAACGGCACCGCCAAGCCCTACTTCGGTGACCTCGAGACGATGACCTACGAGCAGTGGCTGCACCGCTTCGTCGAGCTCTCCCTGGCCCACGGCGCCAGCGCCGACGGGTGCGTCTCGCGTGAGGGCAACGGATTCGACCTGGGTGGCGACTTCGGCGGCGACGTGGCCGACGGCACCCGTTCGGTGTGGCTCGACCCCACCATCCGTGAGCGCTTCCACCGCATGGTGCAGCGCACCGAGGCCCGGCTCGACGAGGTCGACAGCGGCGCGATCATCTCCGCCTTCCCCCGCGTGGAGTCGATGGAGCGTCCCGCCGAGGTCATCGAGACCCTCGCCGCCCGATACGCCGACCTGCGGACCGCGGTGCTGCACCCGGCCGATGCCGCCGAGTTCCTCGACATCTGTCGCATGCCCGGCAAGCCCGTGCCGTTCGTCCCCGTCATCGACGGCGACGTGCGTCGCTGGTGGCGCTCGGACTCGCTGTGGCAGGCCCATGACGACCGCTACGACGCGGACGCCGTGTGCGTCATTCCCGGCACCACCTCGGTCGCCGGCATCTCCCACCTCGACGAGCCGGTCGGCGACCTGCTCGACCGCTTCGAGGCCGCCACCGCCGACCGCGTCCGCGGCTACCTGCCGACCACCGAGGCCGTGAGCAGCCGTCGCCGCGGCACGGTCACCGCCGCCAGCGGACCCGTAGCCGACGTGCTCAACAGCCCCGACGTGACCTGGGCCGGCCGCCTGGTCATCAACCCCGTCCACCGCCTGGGTGTCCTGCACGCCTGGGAGATCGACGCCGACGGAATCGGTCGCCACCCCGTCTCCGGCGCCGTGCTCACCCCGGCCGCGGACGGCCGGACCGTGGACCTCACGCTGCCCATCGGCGTCGCCGAGATGACCATCGAGATCACGCTCGGTGAGTCCGTCGCCACCGGTGCCGCCCCGGTCGTCACCGACGCCGCCGCCGAGTCCGCCATGCGCACCCTGCTGGCCACCGCCGCCGGAGTCGGCCGCGGGGGAGCGGGCGGCTCCGAGATCGCCGAGTTGCCGCAGGTCTCCGGAGGTGTGGCGTCCGCACGCTTTACCTTCGACCCGACCCTGTCCTCCGACCACGCCGGGGTCACCGCGGGCAGCCTGCCCACATCGCTCGTGGCCTCCGCCGGTGTTCCCGACGCACTCGTCGGCGCCGCCTGGCCCGCCGTGTTCGCCGTCCTCGGCTCGACCCGTCGCCCCAGCGGCGAGGGCACCGTCGTCGAGGGGCTGCTCGACCTCGTCCACCTGGACCACGGTGTCCGCATGCACGCCGGGCTGCCGAAGTCCGAGGCCGAGCTCGTCGTCGTCGCCCGTTCTTCTGGGGTCCGTGACACGGACCTGGGCCGCGTGGTCGAGGTGACCGTCGAGGTCGCCACCGAGACCTCCGACGGCACCCGTACCCCGCTGTGCACCCTGTCCGAGCGCTTCGCCATCCGTGGCCGCACCGGGCGTGCAGAGGTCGGCGACCCCCGTCCCGCCGGCGGCGCCCTCGTCAGCCGCTCCGGCGGCGTGGTCGAGCCCGCCGAGACCAGCCGCCAGCTGCGGGTGTCCACCTCGCTCATCGCCCCGCACGACATGACCGCCTTCGCGCTGGTCTCGGGCGACCACAACCCGATCCACGTCTCCGACACCGCGGCCGAACTGGCCGGGCTCGGCGGGGTGATCGTCCACGGCATGTGGCTCTCGGCCGCCGCCCAGCACGCCGTCCAGGCCACCGAGGGCAGCACACCCGCCCTGCGGATCGCCGGTTGGACCGCCCGCATGCTCGCCCCGGTCCGCCCGGGCGACCGCATCAAGGTCCGCGCCGTCCAGACCGGTCGCCACGCCGGCGGCCAGGTCCTCGAGGTCACCTGCACCATCGACGGCGCCACCGTCATGGCCGCCACCGCGCTGACCGAGGCGCCGCGCACCGTCTACGCCTTCCCGGGCCAGGGCATCCAGGCCAAGGGCATGGGCATGGAGGGCCGTACCCGCTGCCCGCGTGCCCGCGAGATCTGGGACCGCGCCGACAAGCACACCCGCGCTGCGCTCGGCTTCTCGATCCTGTCGATCGTCCGCGAGAACCCGACCGAGGTCACCGTGCGCGGTCAGGTGCACCGCCACCCGGACGGCGTGCTCTACCTGACCCAGTTCACCCAGGTCGCCATGGCTGTCCTCGCGGTGGCGCAGCGCGCGGAGCTCGAGGCCGACGGCCTGTTCATCGACGACGCGTACTTCGCCGGCCACTCGATCGGCGAGTATGACGCCCTGGCCGCCATCTCCGGCGTGCTCGAGCTCGAGCCGCTGCTGGAGATCGTGTTCCAGCGCGGGTCGACCATGCACCAGCTGGTCCCGCGTGACGCCCGCGGCCGCTCGGACTACCGCATGGCCGCCATCCGCCCGTCGCAGATGGGGATCGCCGACGCCGACATCCAGCAGTGGGTCGCCGATGTGTCCGCCGAATCCGGCGAGTTCATCGAGATCGTCAACTACAACCTCGCGGGCTCGCAGTACGCGCTGGCCGGCACCGTCGCCGGCTGCGAGGCGCTGGAGAAGGCCGTCAACCGTGAGCTGGAGATCTCCGGCGGCAAGAACGCCTTCATCCTGGTCCCCGGCATCGACGTGCCGTTCCACTCCACCGTCCTGCGCGGCGGCGTCCCGGACTTCCGGGCCACGCTCGATGCGCTGATCCCGCACGACATCGACATCTCGGTGCTCGTCGGCCGCTACATCCCGAACCTGGTGCCTCGCCTGTTCAGCCTCGAGCGCGACTTCGTGCAGGAGATCGCCGACCTCGTGCCGGCCGAGTCCCTGGCCGAGGTGCTCGCGAACTGGGACGCCTGGTCCGCCACGCCGACCCGCCTGGGCCGCCTGCTCCTCGTGGAGCTGCTGGCCTGGCAGTTCGCCAGCCCGGTGCGCTGGATCGAGACCCAGGAGCTGCTCTTTACGCCTGTAGAGCGCGGCGGGCTCGGCATCGAGCAGTTCGTCGAGGTGGGCGTAGCCAATGCGCCGACCGTGGCGAACCTCGCCTCCAAGACCCTCGACCTCCCCACGCACCGCGGCCCGCGCGCCCAGGTGCTCAACGTCGAGCGCGACTCGGCGACGCTGTACGGCACCCTGCCGCCCAGCGTGGAGGAGGACGACGACAACGACGACACCGTGAGCGCCGCCGACGCGGCCGGCTCCACCGGGTCGTCCACCCCCGCGGCCGCCGACCAGGCGGCCCCCACAGACCCCGCACCGGCCGTCAACACCCCCGGCACGGCCGGTGCGGACCGATCCACTCCCGCCCCGGAAGGCGCCACGGCTCCGGCCTCGGCCGCCCCCGGCGCACCCCGACCGGACGACCTCGAGTTCGGCGCGCCCGCGGCCACCCGCATGCTGGTGGCGCTGCGCACCAAGGTCCGTCCCGAGCAGATCGCCGCGGGCGACTCCATCGAGACCCTGTGTGACGGCGTGTCCTCACGCCGCAACCAGCTGCTGCTCGACCTGGGAACCGAGCTGAGCCTGGGCGCCATCGACGGCGCCGCCGAGGCCGACTTCCCGACCCTGTCCGACCAGGTCTCGCGCCTGGCCCGCGGCTACGCCCCCTTCGGTCCCGTCCTGTCGGACGCGGTCGGAGAGGCACTGCGCGCCGTGCTCGGCCGCACCGGGAAGCGGGCCGGCTACATCGCCGAGCGCGTGACCGGACCGTGGGAGCTCGGCACCGGCTGGGCACAGCACGTCACCGCCGAGATCGCACTGGGTACCCGCGACGGCGCCTCGATCCGTGGCGGCGACCTGGCCAGCCTCGATGCCTCCGGTGTCAAGGACGTGGCCGGACTCGACGCGCTCATCGACGCCGCCGTGCAGTCCGTCGGCGCCGCGAACGGCATCGCCGTGGCCATGCCCGCCTCCGCCTCGGGCGGGGGAGCGACCGTGGACGCCGCCGCGCTCGGCGAGTTCGCCGACGAGATCACCGGACGCGACGGCGTGCTCGCCGAGGCCGCCCGCGGACTGCTGACCCGTCTCGGGCACCTCGAGCCCGACGCCGTGGACCTGCTGGCCGACGCCGACCCGGACTCCGAGCTGGCCGACCTCGTGGCCGCCGAACTCGGTACCGACTGGCGTCGCGTCGTGGCCCCGGCCTTCGACGCCGATCGTGCACTCCTGCTGGACGATCGCTGGGCCTCGGCCCGAGAGGACCTGGCCCGACTCTGGACCCGGACCGACGTCCCGGCCGACATCGCGGAGCGCTTCCGTGGCGCCGGCGAGATCGTCGCCGAGCAGGCCCGCTGGTGGGCCGGCAAGGCCGCCGACGCCCGCCGGATTGCCCACACTGACGCCTTCCGCCAGATAGCCGAGATCGCGGCCGAGGAATTCGTCGGCGAGTACTCGGGCGACGTCGCCGTCGTCACCGGAGCAGGCAAGGGTTCCATCGCCGCGGCGGTCACCGGACGCCTGCTTTCCGGTGGGGCCACGGTCGTGGCCACCACCTCCAACCTGGACCAGAACAAACTGGCGTTCTTCAAGGACCTCTACCGCTCGAACGCCCGCGGTGGCGCGGCGCTGTGGGTCCTGCCCGCCAACCTCACGTCCTACTCGGACATCGACGCGCTGGTCGAGTGGGTCGGAGGCGAGCACTCCGTGTCGGCCGGCGGCCAGACCGAGGTCCTCAAGCCGGCCCTGACCCCGACGCTGCTGTTCCCGTTCGCGGCACCGCGCGTCCAGGGCTCGATGGCCGACGCCGGACCGCGCGCCGAGACCGAGATGCGCGTCCTGCTGTGGGGCGTGGAGAAACTCGTCGCCGGACTCGGGGCGATCGGCGCCGACACCGACGTCGACTCCCGCCTGCACGTGGTCCTGCCCGGCTCGCCCAACCGCGGCATCTTCGGCGGCGACGGCGCCTACGGCGAGGCCAAGGCCGCCCTCGACGCGATGATCGCGAAGTGGTCCTCCGAGAAGGCCTGGTCCGAGCGCGTGACGTTCGTCCACGCCATCATCGGCTGGGTCCGCGGCACCGGCCTGATGGGTCACAACGACCCGCTCGTCGAGGCCGTCGAGGCCGCGGGCGTGTCCACCTGGTCCACCACCGACATCGCCGGTGAGCTGCTGCGCTGGTGCGCGCCCGAGTTCCGCGAGGCCGCCGGCGACGCCCCCGTCACCGTCGACCTCACCGGGGGACTGGGCACCGCCGACCTGGACATGTCCGCCCTGGCCGCGGACCGTCCAAGCACTGCGGCCGAGACCGCGGCGGACGAGCCGGCCGGCACCATCGCCGCCCTGCCGTCGCTGCCGACCGTGGCCGCCGACGCCCGCCCCGAGTGGGGCGAGGTCACCCAGGCACTCGAGGACATGGTCGTGATCGTGGGCGCCGGCGAGGTCGGCCCCTACGGCAGCGCCCGCACCCGCTTCGAGGTGGAGACCACCGGCGAGCTCACCGCCGCCGGAGTCGTGGAGCTGGCCTGGTCGACCGGACTCATCACGTGGGAGGACTCGCCGCGTGCCGGCTGGACCGTCACCGAGACCGGAGAGCCCATCGACGAGGCCGCGATCGCCGAGCGTTTCGGCGAGGAGGTGCTCGGCCGGGTCGGCGTCCGCCGCTACGCGGACGACGCCCGCGCCGAGATGTTCGACAACTCCTCGCCGCAGCTGACCTCGGTGTTCCTGCCGGAGGACCTGTCCTTCGTCGTGGACGACGAGGCCCAGGCCCGCGCATACCTGGCGGACGACCCCGAGAACACGGTCGTCACCTGCGGCGAGGACGGCGAGTGGACCGTCACCCGCAAGGCCGGCACCGAGATCCGCGTGCCGCGTCGGACCATGCTCACCCGCGTGGTCGGCGGGCAGATCCCGACCGGCTTCGACCCCACGGCCTGGGGCATCCCGGCCGACATGGTCTCCGGGATCGACCGCGTGGCGGCCTGGAACCTGGTGGCCACCGTGGACGCCTTCATCTCCTCGGGCTTCACCCCGGCCGAGCTGCTGGCCCACGTCCACCCGGCCGACGTCGCCAACACGCAGGGCACCGGCATGGGCGGCATGACCAGCATGCGGTCGCTGTACATCGACGGCATCCTCGGCCGCAGCCGCGCCAACGACACACTGCAGGAGGCGCTGCCCAACGTCGTGGCCGCGCACGTCATGCAGTCCTACGTCGGCGGCTACGGACCGATGGTCCACCCCGTGGCGGCCTGCGCCACCACCGCGGTGTCCGTCGAGGAGGGCTTCGACAAGATCCGCGCCGGGAAGTCGGACTTCGTGGTGGCCGGTGGCTTCGACGACCTGTCGGTCGAGGGCATCCAGGGCTTCGCCGACATGTCCGCCACCGCCGACTCGGCGGCCATGGCGGCCAAGGGAATCGACGAGCGCCACTACAGCCGGGCCAACGATCGGCGTCGCGGCGGGTTCGTCGAGTCCGCCGGTGGCGGCACCATCCTGCTGGCCCGCGGCGACGTCGCCGCCCGCATGGGACTGCCGGTTCTCGGAGTGGTGGCATGGGCCGGCTCGTACGCCGACGGTGCCCACACCTCCATCCCGGCCCCCGGCCTCGGTGCTCTCGGCGCCGGCCGCGGAGGGAAGCGTTCGCCGCTGGCCCGCGGTCTGGCACAGCTCGGCCTCACCGCCGACGACCTGGCCGTGGTGAGCAAGCACGACACCTCGACCAAGGCCAACGACCCCAACGAGTCGGACCTGCACGAGCGGCTCGCCGCCTCGATCGGTCGGTCGGACGGCAACCCGCTGTTCGTGGTCTCGCAGAAGACCCTCACCGGTCACGCTAAGGGCGGCGCCGCCGCGTTCCAGCTCATCGGGCTCACCCAGATGCTGCGCTCGGGCACCATCCCGCCCAACCGCGCGCTGGACTGCGTCGACGACGTGCTGGACCACCACCCGCACCTGGTGTGGCTGCGCGAGACCCTGCAGCTGGGCGGCGACATGGCGCTCAAGGCCGGCCTGCTCACCTCGCTGGGCTTCGGTCACGTCTCCGGGCTCATCGCCGTGACGCACCCGGAGGCCTTCCACCGGGCCGTGGCCACCGAGTTCGGCGAGGACGAAGCCGAGCGGATCCGCGAGGTCGCCCACGAGCGCGAGCGCTCCGGCGCCCGTCGACTGGTGGACGCCCTCTACGGCGGCGAGTCCCTGTACGTTCGGCCGGAGGCACGTCGACTGGGCGAGGGCTCGAGCGACGAGGTCAAGGAGCGCGAGGCCGCGGTCCTGCTGGATCCGGCCGCCCGAATCGACGACGACGGCGTGCTGTCCGCATCGACCGGCGCCGGCGACGAGTGATTCGGTTCCATGATTGAGCACGGGATGACGGTGAACGAACCCGGGAGCGCTGCGGCGTGAGTGGGGGCGTTCGAGGCGTCGGGGTCGACACTGCCGACCTCGGCGCCTTCGCCGCTTCTCTGGCGGAACCGGGTACCCGATTTGCGGACGCGTTCACCGCCACCGAGAGACGGCAATGCCGCGAGCGCGCTGCCGCTCGAGGGGCTGATCCGAGTAGCTCTGCGCCCGCGAGGCGGGAGGACCCCCTGGCTCGTCATCTCGCCGGCCGGTGGGCGGTGAAGGAAGCTGTGATCAAGGCTTGGTCCGCTGCGCTGTACGGCTCTCCGCCGCCAATCGCGCCGGATCTGCTGCGCTGGCAGGAGATCGAGACGGTCTGCGACGCCTGGGGGAGGCCGGCGGTTCGGCTCAGCGGTGAGGTGGCACGGCAGGTCGCCGCGACAGTGGGGCAGGACGTTCGCTGGCACGTCTCGCTCAGTCACGACGGCGACACCGCCGTGGCGTTCGTCGTACTCGAAGGCCCGTAGCTGCTGGAGAGCAGGTCAACACTGGCTGACTGCTGCAAATCTGCACTTGTGATGGCGATACGCCCCTCGAAATTGTGCTCCTTCAACGATCTGCCCGTCTGATTCCCCCTTGCTCTCCGGCCCCCGCGCGCAAGACGCAACCCGACGGGCAGATCGCACAGGGGAGGGTGCATCGAGACCGGAAGGCGAATCGGCAACGACGCGCAGGCTCCGGGAAGAGAACAGGATGTCGGGCGTTCGAGAGCCTCAGCCGTTCGAGAACCGCAGCGCGCGCCGGGTCCGGCTGTGTCAGCGAGAAAACTGGAATCGGAGGACGTAGTTCGGCAGTTGGTCGCCGTTGGGGATTTCACACATGCTGGTCAGAGCGAATTCCGGATCGATTCACAGCCCCGTCGGTATCCACAGTTCCTTTGCGTTTACCCGATTTGTCGAACAGTGCGGGCGTTGCTGTCCACGAGCATGAGCGCATGACCAGCATTGATGAGCTTCGACCTCACATACTGACCACTGACCAGCTGATCGGCCGCGGATACAGCACGCAGTCACTCGGACGCGCCGTGACGGCTGGTGAACTCGTACGGCTGCGGCCGGGCTATTACGTGAATGCGCACACCGGCGAGTTCCGCAGGGCAGATCGTCACCGACTCCTGGTGCTCGCAGTGGATGCCGCGTTTGGCCAGCCGGTTTTTACCCACTGGTCGGCGGCGTTGATCCACGGACTGCCTGATTGGGGTCTACCTCTTCGTCAAACCTCGATCTCGCGATATGGCCAGGCACAACGTTCCAGGTCAACCCGCCGGGTGAGGCATGACCTGTGTCCTATCGCCGCGGATGAAATCGTCACGGTTGATGGGGTCTTGGCCACGAGTGCGGAACGGACGATCATTGATATAGCGAGAGTGTGCAACTCCGATGTCGCTGCAGTGGTGGCTGATGCCGGATTGAATTCGGAGCTGATCACCGAGAGCTCTCTGGATGAGGCGCTCGGTCGAGCTGCGGGCCGTGCCGGCGTCAAGCGAGCTCGAAAAACCATCGAACTGACCGATCGCAAAAGTGAGAGCGTCGCCGAGACCCGAAGCAGGATTCTGTTCAGCGACTTCGGACTTCCAGAGCTGGAGACACAGGTCGACATCTTGGACGAGTCGGGCAACTTCGTCGCGCGGGTGGATTTCTTCTGGCCTGAATTCGGGATCATCGGGGAATGCGATGGAGTCGGCAAATATTTTGATGGTGCCGATGAAACGGAAACGCGACGTCGACTCGAGGCGGAGAAGGACCGAGATGCGCGACTGGTGGCGCTCGGGTTCCGGGTGATCCATTGGAGATGGGCGGACATTGAGCGCCCGATGGGGCTCATACATCGGCTGCGGCGGATGATGGAGTCGAACGCGTCGGCCTGATGCGCGATCCGCCCTTCAGATTCGAGGCCATTCACGATCCGCGCTTCAGATTGCTACATGCGCGCGGGGGCCGGAGAGCGACGGCGAATCGGAGGGGCGGATCGGAATTGCAGGGGCGGATCGAAATTTCGGGGGCGCATGGTCAGCGGGTAATCTAGCCGACCTTCAGCACAACGTCGGTGATCAGTTCCGCTTGGCCGACGGCTATCCGGTCAGTCGACCTGGGCTTCCTTTTCCGCCAGCCACAAGTAGGCCGTGAGCATCCGTTTGAGTTCGGTGACGGTCGCGTCGTGGACTTCCTCCACGTTGCCGCCCTCCGAAATTCTCGCGCTGTGCCCGGTGCTGACCGAGAAGTTGAGCATCGAGTACGACACGTGCACCAGGACCTCGGCCATGAAGGCCCGGCGTTCGCGGTCGGTCGCGGGCATGAGCGGCGCCAGGACGCTGGCGATCATTCGGGCGATCTCGCGCTCGTTGACCGCCGCGGTGGCTCGGGTGGCGGGGGTGGCCTGCGTCGCCAGCCACACGGCACGACGGGACGGATCGCGGAGCCACAGGTCGGCCAGATGCTCGAGGAAATCGTTGAGGAGTTCCGGCCAGTCGAGTGCGGGGATCTTCTGCGCGAAACGCTCGATCTCCTCGATCACGCCGTGCGCATCCTGGCGGTCCAGCTCGCACACCAGCACGTACTTGTTGGCGAAGAACTGGTACAGCGTGCCGATGGGCACTCCGGCGCGGGAGGCGACCTCTTCACAGGTGAACGAGTCGAAGCCCATCTCCACGAGAACCTCGCGGGAGGAAGACAGGAGTGCCTGGAACTTCCGCCTGCTCCGCTCCTGGATGGGGCGGCGGCGGGGGACCAGGATGTTGGGCTCGTTCTGAACCGGATCGTCGGTGTTCGCGCCCCCGGAGTCCGGCGTCGAGCTCTCGGGATTCTCGGATGGCTCGAGTGTCATGCGCCGTCTCAGCCCTCGGCGGACTCGGGCTCGGGGAGCTCCACGCCCAGGAGCTTGGCGATCATCGCGACGTGACCTTTGGCGCGGACGTTGTAGCGGGCCATGGACAGCGTGCCGTCGGCCTCCACCACGAACGTCGAGCGGATGACGCCCATCACGACCTTGCCGTAGTTCTTCTTCTCGCCGAACGCACCCCACTCGGTGAGCATGGTCTTGTCCGGGTCCGAGAGCAGCGGGAAGGTGATGCCGTGCTTGTCGCGGAACCGGGCGAGCTTCTCCGGCTTGTCGGGCGAGACGCCCACGACGCCCAGCCCGGCGTCCCGGAGCTGCTGGAGGGCGTTCTCGAAGTCCACGGTCTCGGTGGTGCAGCCGGGGGTCATGGCCGCCGGGTACACGTAGACGAGCACCTTGCCGTTGTCCGCGATCAGCTCGTCGAGCGACGTGGGGTTCCCGTCGGCGTCGGGGAGGGTGAAGGCGGGGGCGGTCTGGCCCACCTCGAGCCGTGGTGTGCTCACCGGTGCTCCTGGGGTCGGGTCGGGACTTCTCGGACCCCACTAACCTATCCGATGCGTCGGTGCCCGGGCGCGAATCCTCGTCCGGTGCAGTAGCGTGGGCGGAGTCAGAAACCCGCGGGGAGGCCCGCGGTCGTGCGATTGACGGAGGTCTCGTGTCCAGGAGTTACGACAGCATCGAGGGCGATATCGCCAAGGCCCGGGACGATCTCGCGACGACCTTGGATGAGCTCGCCGACCGGGTCAACCCCAAGAACCTCGCCACCGAGGGCAAGGAGAAGGCCACCGCCGCGCTCAAGGATCCGCGTGTGCTCGCCGTCATCGGCGGCGTCGCAGCCCTGGTCATCGGCGGAATCGCCTTCTCGGCGGCCAACAAGCGCAAGGAGCGTCAGCGCATCGAGGCTTACCTGGAGGCCCGTCGGGGCTGATCCGCCTCAGCGCCTCTCCGGCGCCACCGCGTCCTGCGCCACGCCCACAAGTGTCCCCAGGTGGGCGAGTTGGTCGCGGATCGGTGTGAGCCCGAGGTCGAATCCAGCCCCCGTGTCACCGGGCCCGTCGCCGTTTCGGCGTGCGGGCCCGGTTGCTATTTGGGGCTCGCCGTTCCCGCCGGCCCCACCGCCGAGGGTGGCGATGTCGCGGGCCAGCTCGGCGCCGGCGT
>DGYFI06202__coassemble_773_pt1 | contig 17109 bp, 18 predicted proteins | sample DGYFI06202__metabat2_low_PE_018 | metagenome-assembled genome bin DGYFI06202
GATGGTACTGCACTCGCGAGGGTGTGGGAGAGTAGGTCACCGCCGAACACAACTTGATAAACAGCGGGAGGGACTTATGTCCCTCCCGCTGTTTCTATTTGTTCTAGAGATCTAGAGATCAATTTCAAACCCGATCCAGAGCCGGCACACCGGCGCACGTAAGGTGAACGACGTGAATCAATCCCGGTCAGACAACGCAGACCAGTCGCCCCGCCGCGGCGACCGCGACGTAGCCCGACGGGGCGACCGGGCCGGGAACTCCGGCCGGCGAGACAACACTTCATACGGTGAACGTCGCGGCAAACGCTACGACGGCAGCAGCAGCCAACGCAGCTCCGAAGGTGGCGCCCGCCGACGTGACGACGCCCGCGGCGAGTCCACCAGAGGTCGCCCGCCCCGCGCAGGTGACAGTCGACGACAGTCCAGCGATCGTCGGGACAATGGCAATCGTAGGTTCGACGACAGTCGTACCGGTTCCGGCCGACCGGGCCAGGACGCTCGCGCGGCTGCCCGAGCTGATGAACCAGTATTGCCCGAGGACATTGAAGCCAGCGATCTCGACATGGAGATTCGACGCGACCTGCGGAGCCTCGACAAGTCGAACGCGGAGATCGTGGCCAAGCATCTGGTGGCAGCCATGCACTTCGTCGACGAGGATCCGACACGGGCGCTCGAGCATGGGCGTGCCGCCAAGAACCGGGCGGGACGTATCGGTGTCGTTCGCGAGACCCTAGGTGTTCTCGCATACCGGGCTGCCGAATGGGCCGAAGCGCTCGGCGAACTTCGTGCGGCACGGCGGATTTCCGGGGGCCCTGGCCTGCTGGCGATGATGGCGGACTGTGAACGTGGCCTCGAACGGCCGCAACGTGCTATCGAGATCGCTCGTGGTGACGAATCACGAATGCTCGAGGGGGAAGACCTCGTCGAGCTCCGAATTGTCGAAGCCGGTGCACGAGTCGATATGGGTCAGTTGGACGCCGCCCTTGTGACGCTTCAGGATGCGGGAGTATCCGCAGACGCCCAGGGTGAATCCGCGGCACGACTCGACTACGCCTACGCCGAGGTGCTTCTCGCTGCCGGCCGTAGGACAGAGGCTGCTGAATGGTTCTCTCATGCCGTCTCGGCGGATCCGGAACAGACCACGGACGCCGAGTCCCGACTCGCGGAACTGGGTGACTGATCTAGCCGTGAGTATCCCCAGCCTTGCCTCGATTCATGACGCTCTTCTGGTTGACCTCGATGGAACGCTGATCAGGGGCACCGAAGCGATCCCCGGGGTAGCAGACGCTCTCGAGCAATCCGGTCTGCCCGTGGTTTATGTGACCAACAATGCGAGCCGCGCACCCGCCGATACAGCGGCCCACCTTCGAGACTTCGGTTTCTCCGCAAAGGCTGACGAAGTCATGACCAGCGCACAGGCTGCCGTCGTGATGGTGGCCGACCTTGTCCCTGCCGGCGCGAAGGTCTTGGTCGTGGGGCATGACAGTTTCCGTGAACTCGTCCGTCAGGCGGGGTTCGAGGTGGTGACATCCGCAGATGATCGCCCCGATGCGGTTCTCCAGGGGCTGTCCAGGGAACTGACCTGGTCGGACTTGGCCGAAGGATGTCTGGCGATCCGTCAGGGCGTTCCCTGGGTCGCCTCGAACACCGACGCAACGCTGCCGACTGAGCGAGGGTTGCTGCCCGGAAATGGCTCTCTTGTCGCCGCGATGCGGACGGCGACCGACCGGGAACCCCTTGTGGCGGGTAAGCCGGCGGCAGGGGTGCTCAAGGCTGCGGCGGAGCTCGCTCGTTCCAATCGGCCGCTTGTCGTAGGCGACCGATTGGACACGGATATCGAGGGTGCGGTCGCCGCCGGAATGCCGGCACTGATGGTGCTCACGGGTGTACACGGCCCCACCGACCTCATGGCCGCACCGCCGGCCCGGAGAGCCACGCATCTGGCAGACGATCTGACCGCGGTGAATGTCGCGGACGAAGACTTTGAGATCGCCACTGCCCCGGATATCGCCGGAGCGGAACACGACGGGACACTGCTGGTGATGCGTATTCCGGATCATCTGGACCACACGGCTCTCGCTCGTGCCGTCATCAAGCAGTGTTGGGCCCACGAACTCAACCGCGTGGATGCAAGCAGCCCGGCAATCAGGTCGAGGCTTGTCAATGCCGGCTTCGTCGTCGGCTAGCGTGGAGTACGTGAGCACTTCGGCGCCAACCCCCCGTCCCGGGCCCGCAGGACCCGATATCGACGCTCTTCGCGTCGCGTTCGACGACCTGCTTAACGACTCTGTTGGGTCGCCAGAGCCTCTTGGGGGATCGCACGGTGATTCCGATTCGGCGTCGGTGCGTGACGATCAGGTCGCCGCGCTCGATGCGGCCCACGAGCTTCTGGCCGACGCGCTCACCGCATTGGATTCTCAGAGCTGATGGCAGCGCGACGCATGCGGCTCGACGCGGAACTTGTTCGCCGCAAGATGTGCGACAGCCGCGAACGTGCACGCGACCTCATCGCTGGCGGCCGGGTGATCGTCAATGGTGTCGCGGCGAGCAAGCCGGCGACCCAGGTCGAGCCGACCACCTCGATCGCTCTGACCGCCACCGATGAACCGGACTGGGCATCCCGGGGAGCGCACAAATTGCTCGGGGCTCTGGATGGATTCGACGTCGTGGTTGAGGGCGCGCGATGCCTGGATGCGGGCGCGTCCACCGGAGGGTTCACCGATGTTTTGCTCAGTAGGGGCGCACACCGGGTCGAAGCAGTCGACGTGGGATACGGCCAGCTGGTCTGGCGTCTGCGGAGCGACGAGCGCGTCGGTGTCCATGACAAGACTAATGTGCGTTCGCTCGATCCCACTGACATCGGGGGAGAGGTGGACCTGGTGGTCTCGGATCTCTCCTTCATCTCCCTGGCATTGGTCCTGCCGGCCCTGGTGCTATGCACCCGGCCCGGGGGAGACCTCCTCCCTATGGTCAAACCACAGTTCGAGGTGGGACGCGACAGAGTCGGGCAGGGTGGTGTGGTCCGGGACCCCGGACTTCGGATCGAAGCCGTGACCGAAGTGGCCCGGGTTGCCGGCGAATTGGGACTCAAGACGATGGGATGTGTGGCAAGTCCGCTGCCCGGTCCGTCAGGAAACGTCGAATACTTCCTGCATCTTCGTAAATCCGACAGCGGAGAGCCGTGGCAACCGGACGACAACGCTGAAGCCGCTATACGTACAGCTGTAGAGGAAGGTCCCCGTTGACTGCCAAGACCGAGAGCGTCCAGGGGCGACGGATACTGCTCGAACCCAATATCGGACGACCGGACGTCGTCGCCACGGTGGCACAGGTGGTACAGGCCTGCGCCGGGCACGGCATCGAGGTGCGCATGCTCGAGGACACCAGCTCGCACGTCGCACCAGGCATCGACGTGGAGACGATCCCGGACACGTCCGAGGCCGCTGTCGGTTGCGAGTTGGTCTTGGTGCTGGGCGGAGACGGAACGTTTCTCCGGGCCTGCCAGTACGCGAATGCGGCCGATGTCCCGGTTCTCGGGGTCAATCTGGGGCATATCGGCTTTCTCGCGGAATCCGAGGTCGAGTCACTGAGCGGCGTCGTCGAGCAGATCGCCGCTCGGGACTATCGAGTAGTGGAGCGGATGACCGTCGAGGCGACGATCATGCACGGTGACACTGTTCTCGGCCGTGACTGGGCGCTCAACGAGGTCAGTATCGAGAAGGTCTCCCGGCAGGGCGTACTCGAGGCCTCGGTCGAGATCGACGGAAGGCCGGTCAGTGATTACGGGTGCGACGGGATGCTCGTGTCCACGCCGACCGGGTCCACTGCCTACGCTTTTTCTGCCGGCGGACCTATCGTGTGGCCCGAACTGGACGCGATTCTGGTTGTTCCCAACAATGCACACGCGCTGTTCGCACGGCCGATGGTGGTCGCGCCCACCTCGAGAGTCGCGGTGGAGACGGGGGTGCGTTCCGTTGAGTCGGTGGTCGTACTCGATGGACGTCGAACGATCGAAGCGCCGGCGGGAAGCCGGGTCGAGGTCACCAGGGGGCGTCGCCCGGTCAAATGGGTCCGACTCGACGATTCTCCGTTCACCGATCGACTGGTGACGAAGTTCGAGCTTCCTGTCACCGGGTGGCGTGGACGGTCGGCTGTCCGTCCCCTCGCCTAGGGTGGGTGCGTGCTCACGGAACTCCGGATCAGTGGCCTCGGCGTCATCGACGAGGCCGTCGCTGACTTTTCACCCGGCCTGTCAGTCCTCACCGGCGAAACCGGTGCGGGAAAGACGATGGTGGTGACAGGGCTGAGGCTGCTCGCAGGCGGCCGTGCCGACCCGGGGCGTGTCCGACGTGGATCCGACAAGGCTCTCGTCGAAGGTCGCTTCGACTTGTCGACGGCGGCGACGATCAACGATGACGACCGACGCGAACTTGACGAGTTACTCGACGAATCGGATGCCGATCGTGACGAGGACGGCAGTGTCATCGCCGTTCGCCGTGTCGGCGCGGATGGTCGCTCCCGTGCACGCCTCGGGGGTCGATCGGTCCCGGCTGGCACACTCGGACGATTCTGCGCGCCACTGCTCGCCGTACACGGGCAGAACGACCAGTTGCGATTACTTCGCTCCGACCATCAGCGGGACGCCGTCGACACCCATGGAGGGGACGAGGCCCGAGATGCGTTGGCGGCCTACAGGCAGACCTACCGTCAGTGGCGGGAGGCCGAGGCGTCCCTCGCCGAGCGCACCGGACGTGCCAGAGAGCTAGCCAGGGAAGCCGATCTGCTGAAGATGGGGCTCGAGGAAATCGATGCCCTGGCGCCGCAGGCAGGCGAGGAGGCCGAGCTCGACGCCCTGATCCGAAGGCTCACCGACTCTGAGGAACTACGCGAGGTCGCCGGAAGTGCTCACGAGGCGCTCACCGGGGACGGTGAGTCGACAGAGCCGATGGTGGGAGTGCTCGATCAGCTCCGGCAGCGCCTGGCCGGGACCGACGACCCCGCACTCGATCCGATTGCCACCAGTATCGGGCAGGCCGTCGCGGCGCTGGGCGATGCGGCCACCGAGCTCGGCCTGTACCTCGCCGAACTGCCCGAGGACGCGGCCGACCTCGACTCGGCGCAGGAGCGACGACACGATCTCCGGGCGCTCACGCGCAAGTACGGCACTGACGTGGACGATGTGATCTCGTGGGCGGAGAAGGCCCGACATCGACTGACCGAGGTCGACACCTCGGACTCCGCGGTGGCCGAACTGGAGGCGACCGTTGCTCGCCTGGCGGCGGAGCTTTCCGACCGTGGCGACACGCTCACGAAGATCCGGCGGACCGCCGGCGCGGACCTCGCCGAGCGGGTCTCGGCCGAACTGTCCAAACTGTCCATGGGCGGATCCCGACTCGCGGTCAATGTGGTCAGGAACGGCGAAGGACTGGACGGCGCGAGCGAATCCGGCCTCGACGAGGTCTCCCTCGAGTTGGAGGGTCCGTCCGGCTCGGTTCCCCTGGGTAAAGGGGCCTCGGGCGGCGAACTGTCCAGAGTTATGCTCGCGCTCGAGGTGGTGCTCGCCGAACGATCCGGGGGAGGGACGCTGGTGTTCGACGAGGTCGACGCCGGAGTCGGCGGCCGCGCGGCGCTGAGTATCGGAAAGCGACTCGCGAGACTCGCCCGCACCCACCAGGTCATCGCCGTGACCCACCTCGCCCAGGTCGCGGCCTATGCCGACACCCATCTCGTCGTCCACAAGGACTCGGATGCGGACGCCGGTGACACCGTGGTCTCCGGGGTCAGGGCAGTGGCAGACGCGGATCGGGTCACCGAACTCGCCCGCATGCTCGCGGGCATGGAGGACACCGACACCGGGCTCGCCCACGCCCGAGAGCTACTGGACATCGCACAGAAGCAAAAGTCTCAAGCTCAAGTCGACCGTTAACCCGACACGCCGGACTAACCTCCCTGATCACACGAATCACACGCGTGATACTCGGACACATGAAGATGTCGGGTCTGCTCAACCGCCGTTCCACTGAACTCGCCGGTGTCGTCGGCGCTGTCCGCCACATTCCCGCGGGCGCGTCGGCCCCGAAGAAACTCGGGGCCAAGGACATCGTCGTGCTCGACCTCAACCGCACCTCCGCGGAAACCGCTCGCGCGGTCGTCGCGGCGGAGGTCGCCGCCGTGGTGCACGTGGCGCCCTCCGGCGAGGAGAACCTTCCCCGTGCCGCGTACCGCATCCTCGCCGGATCGACGATCCCCGTGGTCGAGGACGCCGATCTCTCGGAGGTGGCGGACGGCACCAGGGTCCGCGTCGACGAGGGCGTGGTCTACGCCATCAAGGGCGACGAGGAGCTCGCCAGCGGGCGCGAGGCCGGCTCGGCGGATCTGCTCGCCGAGGTCGACGCCGCCGAGGGGGCGTACGTTGAATCCGCGCTGGCGCACCTGGCGAACTCCACCGAGTTCCTCAGCATCGAGCACCAACTCCTCCTCGACGGCGAAGGACTGCCGGAGATCGATGTGGAGTTTGTCGACCGGCACGTCGTCGTGGTGACCGGGTCGGAGGTCTCGCGTGAGCAGCTAGCCGACCTCAAGCCGTTCATCCGCGAGTACCGGCCGGTGCTCGTGGGCGTTGACGGCGGTGCCGAGTTCCTGCGCGCCGCGAAGCTCAACGCCGACCTGGTCGTCGCCAACCCCGCCGAGGTGTCCGATGAGGTCCTCACCGACGGTGCGGTGCTGGTCGTACCCGCGGACCGCGACGGTAAGGCCGAGGGGCTCGAGCGGATCACCGAGCTCGGGGTGGGGGCCACGACGTTCCCCGCCGCCGCGACCGCTCGTGACATGGCACTGCTGCTCGCCTTCCACGGTGGAGCGCAGATGATCGTCACCACGGGCGAGAGCCGCGGACTGGAGAATGCGTTCGGGTCGTCGTCGGCGCCGTCGTCGACCATGGTCGACACGACCGTCGCCTCCCGGCTGGTTCATGCCGAGGCCTGCGCGACGCTGTACCGGTCGCGGGGCGCCGGGATCGGGTTGGCGCTGATCGTGCTGGCCGCGCTCGTCGCGGTTGCCGTCGTCGTCCTCGCCCGTGACTCGGCGCAGGACCTGCTCGTGTGGGCCATCGAGACGTGGAACTCCTTCGCCCTGTGGGTCCAGGGGCTATTCCGGTGATCTCTCTTCGTCGCCACGTTCTCACCCTGGTAGCGGTCTTTCTCGCACTCGCGGTGGGCGTGGTCCTCGGATCGACGTCCGTAGCGACGTCGATTCGGGACGCGGTCGTCGACCGGGAGGAGACGACGGCGGGACAGCTCGAAACCACCCAGAAGGAACTGAACGACTCGCGCCTGGCAGAGGATCGCCTCGATGCACTGGCAGGGGACGTGACCCCTGCCGTGACCGATGGTCGACTCGCGGACCGGCCCGTACTGCTGGTCGTGGCACCGGGCGCCTCCGCTGAGGAGGTGGACGCTGTCGCCGAGGTGATTTCCGGAGCCGGAGGTATCGACGCCGGCCGGATCCGCCTCACCGACAGGGCCGTGGATCCGGAGGCCGACTCGGAGTTGTCCGCGCTCGTGGCCAATCTGCCGATCGGTGATGCGCCCGCCGCCGACGCGGATCTGGGAACGCAACTCGGTACCGCGTTGGCCCGCTCCGCCATGCTGCGGAGCGAAGATGCCGAACCGCATCTCGAGGACGACGACCGGGCGACGGTGCTGACGACGCTCGCCGACGCCGAGATGATCGCGTTCGAGCCGGGGACGATCCGGCCCGGCCAGTTGGCGGTCGTGGTCACCGGCCCGGTCGAGGACGAGGCGGCTGCCGTCCGCATCGCCTCACTGTCCAGCACCCTCGATTCGGAGGGAGCGGGGGTGGTCGTGGTGAGCGGGGTCCGACCAGGAGCCGGCACTGACACCGTGGTGACCCTGCGGTCCTCCGGGCAGGAGGATGTCTCCACGGTCGACAGCGGTGGTACGGACGCGGGCCGGCTGGCGACCGTTCTGGCGCTCGCCGAGCAACTCGAACGCGGCCAGGGCGACTACGGCATGCGGCAGGATGCGTCCGCCGCGGTGCCGTCGGTCCCCCCGAGGCCGTAGCGGTGATAGCCTGAAGCCCCGTGGGGTGCACCGGAGCCGCACCAGCTTTCATCCATTCCGGAGTCTGACACGGGAGTCCCCTTGGCACTGCATCGAACCGCGTCGCGGTCCGCGACCAAGCACATCTTCGTCACCGGCGGCGTGGCGTCGTCGCTGGGTAAGGGGCTGACCGCCTCGAGCCTGGGGCAGTTGCTGACCGCCCGCGGGCTCCGGGTCACCATGCAGAAGCTGGACCCGTACATCAACGTCGACCCCGGCACGATGAACCCCTTCCAGCACGGCGAGGTGTTCGTCACCGAGGACGGCGCGGAGGCGGATCTCGACCTCGGCCACTACGAACGGTTCCTCGACCGTGACCTTGGCGCCAACGCCAACGTCACCACTGGTCAGGTCTACTCGGCAGTCATCGCCAAGGAACGCCGCGGTGAGTACCTGGGCGAGACCGTGCAGGTGATTCCGCACATCACCGATGCGATCAAGGACCGCATCATCGCGATGGGCGACCCGGATGCGGAGGGAATCCAGCCCGACGTGGTGATCACCGAGGTCGGTGGCACCGTCGGCGACATCGAGTCCCAGCCGTTCCTCGAGGCCTGTCGTCAGGTCCGGCACTCGGTCGGACGGGAGAACATCTTCTTCCTCCACGTGTCCCTGGTGCCGTACCTCGCCCCGTCGGGTGAGCTCAAGACCAAGCCAACGCAGCATTCGGTGGCCGCGCTCCGCTCGATCGGCATCGTGCCCGACGGCCTGATCCTCCGTTCCGACCGTGAGGTGCCGGACGGCCTCAAGGCCAAGATCGCGCTGATGTGCGACGTCGACCTCGAGGGTGTCGTGTCCACCCCGGACGCGCCGAGCATCTACGACATCCCGCGCGTGCTGTTCGACGAGCACCTGGACACCCACGTGATCCGCAAGCTCAACCTGCCGTTCCGGGACGTTGACTGGACCGTGTGGGGCGACCTGCTCGGTCGGGTCCACCAGCCGCGTGAAGAGGTCGAGATCGCCCTCGTGGGCAAGTACATCGACCTGCCGGACGCGTACCTGTCGGTCACCGAGGCGCTGCGGGCCGGCGGGTTCGCCCACCACGCGCGGGTCAACATCCGGTGGGTGGAGTCGGACTCCTGCGCGACCGAGTCCGGCGCCCGCGAGGCGCTGAGCGGTGTCGACGGCATGCTCATCCCGGGCGGATTCGGCATCCGGGGGATCGAGGGCAAGCTCGGTGCGATCTCGTGGTCGCGCAAGAACGGCATCCCCCTGCTCGGACTGTGCCTGGGCCTGCAGTGCTCGGTCATCGAGGCCGCCCGCTCCGTCGGGCTGACCGGCGCGTCGTCCACGGAGTTCGAGCCCGACACCCAGCACCCGGTCATCTCGACGATGGCCGATCAGGTCGATGCGGTGTCCGGCAACGCGGACCTCGGCGGGACGATGCGACTGGGTGCCTACCCGGCCGTGCTGGACAAGGGCTCGATCGTCGCGGAGGCCTACGGCGCCACGGAGATCTCCGAGCGGCACCGGCACCGCTTCGAGGTCAACAACGACTACCGCGAGAAGATCGCAGAGTCGGGCCTGCGGTTCTCGGGCACCTCGCCGGACGGCCACCTGGTCGAGTTCGTCGAGTACCCGCGTGAGGTGCATCCGTTCTTCGTCGCCACCCAGGCGCACCCCGAGTACAAGTCCCGGCCGACCCGCCCGCACCCACTGTTCGCCGCGTTCATCAGGGCTGCGCTGGACTACGAGAACGAGATGCGCCTGCCGGTCGAGCCGTGGCGTGAGGGCCAGCAGGGCGACGGCCAGGCGGCGGAGACTGCCGACGCGACCGTGGCGGCCGCGGACGACGAGAGCTGACCGATGACCCACTCCGGTGCCCCCGGAACGCACGACTACCAGACCGTTGCGAGCCGCGAAATTTTCACCGGCCGGGTCGTGCGCCTGCGCGTCGACACCCTGACGATGCCGGGCGGGGGCACCGCGGACAGGGAGATCTGCGGCCACGATGACGCGGTCGCGGTGGTCGCGATCGACCCCAACGATCAAGTGATCCTGGTCCGTCAGTACCGCCACGCGGTGGGGGAGCGACTGTGGGAACTTCCCGCGGGACTCTGCGATATCGACGGCGAGTCGCCGCTAGAGACGGCCAGGCGGGAGCTGGTCGAGGAGACCGGGCTCGAGGCTGACCACTGGCGTCCGGTGGTGGAGACCGTGCCCTCGCCCGGCTTTTCCACCGAACGGGTCCACATCTACCTCGCCACCGGACTGCGTGAGGTCGGGCGTCCCGAGGCGGAGCACGAGGAGGTCGACATGGAGGTGGCGCGCATGCCACTGCCCGAGGCCATCGACGCAGTCCTGGACGGGCGAATCGTCAACGGCATCGCCGTGTCCGGAATCCTTGCCGCCACCACGGTGCTCGGCAGAGCCTGACACCACGGCACGATCGTCGACAGACCAGAGATGGCCGGGACCGCCTCCATACACGCGCAGATCAGCGGGTATCTGGACCACCTCGTCGTCGAAAAGGGCTCCTCACCCCACACCCTGGCCGCCTACAGGCGCGACCTCGACCGCTACCGGCGCTACCTCGAGGCCGCGGGGGTGACGGACCTGACGGGGGTGAGCGAGGCCCACGTCGAGGGTTTCCGCGCCGACCTTGCGACCGCGGACCCCGACACCGGCCGCAAGGCCCTCGCGGCGAGCTCGGTCGCGCGCACCCTGGCCGCGGTCCGGGGCCTGCACCGATTCGCCACCCGGGACGGGGTGACCGACGTCGACGCGGCGTCCGCGGTCAGCCCGCCAACCCCGCCGAAACGCCTGCCCAAGGCCGTCCCGGTGGACCGGATGATCGCGATGATCGAAGCCGCGGGTGGGACGGAGACCGACACCGAGCCGGCGCGCCTGCGGGATCGGGCCATGCTCGAACTCCTCTACGCCTCCGGTGCGCGTGCGGCCGAACTGATCAGTCTCGACGTGGACGATCTGGACGGTCTGGACCGGCCGGAGGGCGGATCGGTGATCCTGCGCGGCAAGGGCGGCAAGGAACGCGTCGTCCCGCTCGGGCGGCCGGCGTGCGAGGCGGTGGGCGCCTACCTCGTCCGGGCACGGCCCGCGCTCGCCGTCAAGGGCGGGCCCGCACTGTTCCTCAACGCCCGTGGAGGGCGGCTGAGCCGCCAGACGCTGTGGAACGTCGTGACCGTCGCCGCCCGGCGCGCCGGGCTGACGCAGGAGGTCTCACCGCACACCTTCCGGCACTCGTTCGCCACCCATCTGCTCGACGGCGGCGCGGATATCCGGGTGGTCCAGGAGCTGCTGGGGCACGCGTCGGTCACCACGACCCAGGTGTACACACTCGTCACGGTCGACACCCTGCGCGAGGTCTGGGCCGAGTGTCACCCTCGGGCACGGTAACGTGGCCGCAAGGTACCGCCCGGGTGCGGGTGGAGGCGACGAGAGGAGACGCGGGTGGCGCAGAACACTGGTGCGATGGATCCCGCACTGTTCTCCCGCGCCGAGCTGCTGGGCGCTGACGACCCGGCCGCCGGCGAGGGATTCTCGGCGATCCCCGAACCGGAGCCACTGACCTCGCACGGTCCCGCCGTGGTGCTCTCGATGTGCAACCAGAAGGGCGGCGTCGGCAAGACCACCAGCACCATCAACCTGGCGGCCGCGCTCGCCGAGTACGGGCGCCGGGTCCTCGTGGTGGACCTCGACCCGCAGGGCGCACTGTCCGCGGGGCTGGGGATCCGGCACCACGAGCTCGAGCTGACCGTCTACAACCTGCTCGTCGACCACACGGTGTCGACGGAGGAAGTGCTCGTCCGGACGCGCGTCGAGGGCGTGGACCTCATCCCCGCGAACATCGACCTGTCGGCGGCGGAGATCCAGCTCGTCAACGAGGTGGGCCGCGAACAGGCGCTGGGCCGGGCCCTGTACCCGGTGCTCGACCGGTACGACTTCGTGCTGATCGACTGCCAGCCCTCGCTGGGCCTGCTCACCGTCAACGCCCTGGCCTGCTCGGACGGGGTGCTCATCCCGATGGAGTGCGAGTACTTCTCGCTGCGCGGCCTGGCGCTGCTCACCGACACGATCGACAAGGTCCGTGACCGGATCAACCCGCGCCTGCACCTGACGGGCATCCTCATCACGATGTTCGACCGGCGGACCGTGCACGCGCGTGATGTGCTGGGCCGGGTGGTGGAGGTCTTCGGCGACAAGGTCTTCGACACGTTGGTCACCCGGACCGTCCGGTTCCCCGAGACGACGGTGGCCGGCGAGCCCATCACCACGTGGGCGCCCAAATCGGGTGGCGCCCAGGCGTACCGGGCGCTGGCCCGCGAGGTCATCCAGCGCGGTAGATGAGCGACGCGGTGTCCGACGTCGAGACCCCGCCGGGGCAGGAAGCGGGCGAGGAGACCGTCCCGGACGCGGCAGCCGACGGCGAGCGTGCGTTCACCGTCCACCTCACCAACTTCACCGGCCCGTTCGATCTGCTGCTGGGTCTCATCGACTCCCGCCGCCTCGACGTGACCGAGGTGGCCCTGCACATGGTCACCGACGAGTTCATCGCCCACACCCGCGAGCTGGGCAAGGAGGCCGGGCTCGAGGAGGTCACCGAGTTCCTCGTGGTGGCCGCGACCCTGCTGGACCTCAAGACCGCGCGGCTGGTGCCGTCGGGCGAGGTCCAGGATCCGGAGGATCTGGCGCTGCTGCAGGCCCGTGACATGCTGTTCGCGCGGCTGCTGCAGTTCCGGGCGTTCCGGCGGGTCGCGGAGCTGTTCGCCGAGCTGGACCGCACCGCGCAGCGCGCCTATCCGCGCACCGCGGGGCCGGACGAGGAGTTCCTCGGACTGCTGCCGGAGGTCGAGTTGGGGGTGGACGCGGAACAGCTGGCCACCATCGCCGCGGTGGCGTTCCGGCCGCGCCCGGTCGACGAGGTGGGGGTGGCCCACGTCCATACACCTGTGGTGTCGGTGCCGGAGCAGGCCGGGCGGGTCCTCGAATTATTGCGGTTCCGTGGGAAGGGAGCGTGGGTCGATTTCCGGGAGTTGATCGCGGGGAGTGGGGAATCCCTCGTCGTCGTCGCCAGGTTTTTGGCCCTGTTGGAGTTGTACCGGGCGCGTGCGGTCGCGCTCACCCAGGACGAGGCGCTGGGGGACCTGTTGGTGAGCTGGACGGGCGAGGAGGCCGCCGAGGTGACGCGCGGAAGGGATGAATGGACTTGAGTGAGACGAGTTTTGACGACGACGACGAGGTCATCGGCACGGATCCGGATGAGCCGTCGCTGCGGGCACGTCTCGAGGCTCTTCTGCTCGTGGTAGACCAACCGACCCCCGAGGCGGCTCTCGCGTCGGCCGCGGGGGCGTCGGTCGGGGAGGTGGACGCCGAACTGCGTGCCTGGCGTGACGACCTCACGGCGGCCGGCAGCGGGATGGACGTGCGTCGGACCGGCGAGGGCTGGCGCCTCTACACCCGTCGCGAGCTCGCGCCGTACGTGGAGCGGCTCCTCACCGACGGCACCCGCTCCACCTTGACCCGCGCGGCGCTCGAGACGCTCGCCGTGATCGCCTACCGCCAGCCGGTCACCCGATCGCGCATCGCGGCGGTGCGTGGCGTCAACGTCGACGGTGTGATGCGTACCCTCGTGGCGCGCGGTTTGGCGGTCGAATGCGGTACGGATGCCGAGACCGGGGGCATGCTGTATAGGACAACAGAGCTATTTCTGGAAAGATTGGGCCTCGCGTCGCTCGACGAGCTGCCGGACATCGCCCCGCTGTTGCCGGATGTCGACCTGGTCGACGAGATGAGCGACGACCCCGCGGACGACCCGCGGATCCCGGTGGGGCGGCGGCGGGCGGCGACACCCGCGGCCGAGGACCGGGCCGATGCTGACGTAGAAGCCGAAGTGGACGCCGACGCCGACCCGGTCTCCCAGACCGACCCTGAACCCGACGACGAAGAGATGTGACATCCCCATGACTGAATCCGCTGGCCGAGAAGGCGCACCGGTCCGACTCCAGAAGATCCTCGCGCAGGCGGGCGTGGCCTCCCGCCGTGCCTCCGAGGATCTCATCGCGCGGGGTCGGGTCGAGGTTGATGGCAAGATCGTGCGCGAGATGGGCATCAAGGTCGATCCCGCGACGGCGGTGATCCGGGTCGATGGCACGCGAATCGTCCTCGACGACACCCTGGTGTACCTCGCACTGAACAAGCCCCGCGGCTACCACACGACCATGTCCGACGAGCGCGGTCGGCCCTGCGTGGGTGACCTCGTGGCCGACCGGATCGACGCCGGTCAGCGGCTGTTCCACGTCGGCCGACTCGATGCCGACACCGAGGGACTGCTGCTGGTGACCAACGACGGCGAGCTGGCGCACCGCCTCATGCACCCGTCGTACGAGGTGTCCAAGACCTACATGGCGACGGTGACCGGCGTCGTGGGCAAGGGCGTCGGCAAGCAACTCCGCGACGGCATCGAGCTGGAGGACGGGCCGGCCAAGGTCGACCAGTTCTCGCTCCTGGACGTCCACGACGGCCGCTCGCTGGTCAAGGTGGTCCTGCACGAGGGGCGCAAGCACATCGTCCGCCGGATCCTCGCCGAGGTCGGCCACCCCGTCGAGGGGCTGGTGCGCACCCGCTTCGGCGCCGTGGCGCTGGGCGATCAGCGCGCGGGCAGCTTCCGCAAGCTCAACCGCAAAGAGGTCTCCGACCTGTACGAGGCGGTGGGCCTGTGAACGCCACGCAGCCGACCAGACGCATCGCCATCGACGGCCCCGCCGGAACCGGTAAGTCCACCCTCGCGCGCACTCTCGCGCGGCGCATCGGCGGGGCGTATCTCGACACCGGCGCGATGTACCGGGTGGCCACGCTGCAGGTGCTCCGGGCCGGCATCGACCCGGACGACGCCGACGCCGTGATCGCCGCGACCTCCGACCTGCCGCTCGAGGTGGGCACGGACGCCGGGGCCGAGCGGATTCTGCTGGGCGCCGAGGACGTCAGTGAGGAGATCCGGACCGCCCAGGTCACCGCGAACGTCTCGGCGGTGTCCGCGGTTCCGCAGGTGCGGGAGAACATGGTGGAACTGCAGCGGCGACTTGCCGCCGGCGGCGGCACCGTGGTCCTCGAAGGCCGGGACATCGGGACCGTCGTCCTGCCCGACGCCGAGGTCAAGATCTACCTCACCGCCAGCCCCGAGGTCCGCGCGCAGCGCCGCACCGACCAGGACCGGTCCGCTGGCCGCGACGCCGACTACGACGAGGTCCTCGCCGCGGTCATCGAGCGCGACCGCAAGGACTCCACCCGCGCCGCGAGCCCGCTCCGGCCCGCGGAGGACGCCGTGGTGATCGATACCTCCGACCTCACCCTCGAGGCCGTGCTCGATCGACTGATCGCGCTCGCCGTCGGGACCGACGCGTCGCAGGGCGCCACCGCAGCGTCACAGGGCGCCACCGCAGAAGGGAACGCACAGTGACCGATTCCGAGGATTTCGACCTGCCCTCCGGCCCCGCCGAGGAGACCATTGAGGACGGATGGAGCGACGACACCGACTGGGAGTCGATCGCGCAGGAATACGCCGATGAGATCGAGACGGAGATCGAGGGGGTCGAGATCCTCCCGACCGTCGCGATCGTCGGCCGCCCTAACGTCGGCAAGTCGACACTGGTCAACAGGATCATCGGCCGCCGCGAGGCAGTTGTCGAGGACGTTCCCGGTGTGACCCGCGACCGGGTGTCGTACGAGGCGCTGTGGAACGGCCGATCGTTCATGGTCCAGGACACCGGTGGCTGGGAACAGGACGCCAAGGGGCTGCACCGGTCCATCGCCCAGCAGGCCGAGATCGCGATGGGCACCGCCGACCTCATCGTGTTGGTCTGTGACGGCACCGTCGGCATCACCGCCGGCGACGCGACCGTGGCCAAGACTCTCCGCCGGTCCAAAACCCCGGTGATCCTCGCGGTGAATAAGGTCGACAGCGAGAAGGCCGAGCTCGAGTCCGCGGAGTTCTGGGCCCTCGGCCTGGACCAGCCCTTCGCGATCTCGGCGGCCCACGGTCGCGGCACCGGTGACCTGCTCATGGACCAGCTGCCGTCCAAGGCGTCCATGCGCGAGGTCGCTGACACCCCCCGCCGGGTCGCGCTCGTCGGCAAACCCAACGTGGGCAAATCGAGTCTGATCAACAAGCTCACCGGCGAGGACCGCTCGGTGGTGGACAACGTCGCCGGCACGACGGTCGACCCCGTCGACTCGCTGGTCGAACTCGGCGGCAAGACCTGGCGCTTCGTGGACACCGCGGGGCTGCGACGCAAGGTAAACCAGGCGTACGGACACGAGTACTACGCCTCGCTTCGTACGCGGGGCGCGATCGAGGCCGCCGAGGTCGTGGTGTTGCTGCTGGATGCCTCGGAGCCGATCACGGAGCAGGACCTCCGGGTGATCTCCATGGTCGCCGACGCGGGCCGAGCCCTGGTGATCGCTTTCAACAAGTGGGACCTGGTGGACGAGGACCGCCGGTACGACCTCGACAAGGAGATCGACCGCGAACTGTCCAAGATCCTGTCCTGGGCACACCGCGTGAATATCTCGGCCAAGACGGGTCGCGCCCTGGCGAAACTGGTCCCCGCGATGGAGACGGCCCTGGAGTCGTGGGACAAGCGGATCCCCACCGGCCCGCTCAATACGTGGATGAACGAGGTCGTCGCGGCGACCCCACCCCCGATGAGAGGTGGGCGCCTGCCACGGATCCGGTTCTGTACTCAGGCCACCACCCGTCCGCCGACGTTCGTGCTGTTCTCCACGGGTTTTCTGGAGGCCAACTACCGGCGTTTTCTCGAGCGCCGACTGCGTGAAACCTTCGGTTTCGACGGCTCGCCGGTACGCGTGAACGTGCGGGTCAAGGAGCGCCGACAGCGGAAGTGACCCCGATTGGGAGATGCCTCCCGAGGTGCGATAGTCTGTTCCAGTCGCTGCGGTGAGAACCGCGGAAGACGGGCTGTGGCGCAGCTTGGTAGCGCACTTGACTGGGGGTCAAGGGGTCGCAGGT
>DGYFI06202__coassemble_781_pt1 | contig 16953 bp, 18 predicted proteins | sample DGYFI06202__metabat2_low_PE_018 | metagenome-assembled genome bin DGYFI06202
CCGTCCTCGTTCCCGTCGTCGCCGGAGGAGTCCTCGTCGGAGGAGTCGTCGCCGTTGCCGCAGGCAGACAGGACGAGAGCGGACGCGGCGGCGATGGCGAGGAGCCCTGCGCGGGCCTTGGGTGTGGTGTTCATGACTCCAATAGTGCGTGGCCTGCGTGATCGCTCCATGAAATTCCCATGACAGAGTCTTCATCTTCGCGGCCGCCGGGGGCCACTCGCCGGGGACACCCGCTGGGACGATCCGCCGCGGAAATGACCACACCCCGCGGGCCGTGGGGGCCGCGGGGTGTGGGTGGGGCTGTGTGGCCGGACGTGGCGGCCTGGACGTGGCGGCCTGGCTCAGACCAGGTCCACGACCACGTTCTTGAGCACGGGGGCGTCGTCGCGCTCCACGACGGTCGCGGCGACGAGCAGCTGCGTGCCCTCCTCCCACACGCGGATGCGCATGGTCTCGGGGAAGAAGATGCCGCCGAAGGTCACGCCGTATCCGTGGACGCGGGTGACGTCGCCGCCCAGCACCTCGTCGATCACGGCGCGCAGGACCAGGCCGTACGAGCACAGGCCGTGCAGGATCGGACGCGGGAAGCCGGCCGCCTTCGCGAACGCGGGGTCCGAGTGCAGCGGGTTGCGGTCGCCGCACAGGCGGTAGAACAGGGCCTGCTGCGGCAGGGACGCGAACTCGATCGTGTGGTCGGCCTCGCGCTCGGGGTAGGTGACCTTCTCGGAGGTGCCACGCTCGCCGCCGAAGCCGCCCTCGTCGCGGGCGAAGATGCCGGACCGGGAGGTCCACAGCTTCTCACCGTCCGCCGACACGGTCTCCGACTCCTGGATGATCACCGCGGCAGAACCCTTGTCCTGGATCTCGGCGATCTTCGTCGTCGTCGTCGCCGTTCCCTCCGCCGGGATCGGACGGTGCAGGCGCACCGACTGGCTGCCGTGCACGACCTTGGCCAGGTCGATCTCCACGCCGGGGAACGACACCTTCGGCGCCTCGGTCACGTTCATCGTGGCCGCGACAGTCGCGAACGACGGCAGCACCTTGGGCACCGAGTCGTGGATGTACTCCAGGCCCGTGGTCTCCATGGGGTCGCCCGCGGCGCCGACGCTCAGCGCGTACAGCGCCACGTCGGAGGCGGTCCAGGAGAACTCCTGCGAGGGCAGCTCGGCACCGAGGGCGGTGTTCAGATCAATGGGCACGTCAGGCTCCCGTCGTGGCGGTGGAGGAGGCGGAGGTGGGGGCGCTGCCGGCGGTGTTGGTGGTGGCCAGCATGTTCTCGACGGCGAGGTAGCCGAAGACCAGCGCGGGGCCGATCGTGGCGCCCGGGCCGGCGTAGGTGTGGCCCATGACCGGCGACGACGCATTGCCGGCGGCGTAGAGGCCGTCGATCACGGAGCCGTCCTCGCGCAGGACACGACCGTGGATGTCGGTGTTCGCGCCGCCCTTGGTGCCCAGGTCGCCCGGGACCATCTTGACCGCGTAGAACGGCGCCTTGGCGACGGGCCCGAGGCTCGGGTTGGGCTTGTTGGTGGGGTCGCCGTAGTAGTGGTCGTACCCGGAGACGCCGCGCTTGAAGTCCTCGTCGACGCCGCGCTCGGCGAAGCCGTTGAAGCGGTCGGCGGTCTTCTGCAGCGACTCGGCCGGCACGCCGATGAGGTCGGCCAGCTCGGCGAGGGTGTCCGCCTTGTGGAAGTTCTCCGTCTCCAGCCACTTGCGGGGAAGCGGCTGCTTGGCCTGCAGGCCCGCGAAGAGGTAGCGGTTCTTGTACTCCTGGTCGAACACGATCCACGCCGGCACGTTGTCGCCCGGGGCGTCCTTCTGGACCTCGGTCGCCTGGCCGTACTCGCCGCCGTACATGCGGTGGCCGGCCTCGACGTAGGGCAGCGACTCGTTCATGAACCGCTCGCCCTTCTGGTTGACCATGAACGAGCAGGGCAGCGACCGCTCGGCCAGCGCGAACCACGGGCCGCGCGGCATGAGGATCGTCGGACCCCACCAGGCGTCCTCCATGAAGGACAGGGCCGCGCCAGTCTTCTCCATGAACTCGATGCCCTCGCCGGTGTTGCCGGCCGCGCCGACCGTCCACGAGGTGGGGATGGGCTGACGCTGGTACTTGTCGCGCATCTCCTGGTTGTGCTCGAAACCGCCCGAGCCCATGACCACGCCGAGGCGGGCACGGAGGGTGGCCTCCTCACCGTTCCGGGTGACGGTGATACCGACGACGCGCTCGTCCTTGCCCGAACCCTCGGTGACGAAACCCGTCATGGGCGTCTCGAGCCACACCGGCACGCCGGCATCCAGCAGACCCTTGCGCATCGCGGCGATGAGCGCGCGGCCCATGCCCACGGAGTTCTGCTTGCGGGCCTTGGCGAGGAACATGCGGGCGGCGACGCGGATCGAGCGGCGGATGCCCTTGGTGTGCGGGCGCTGCAGGAGGTTGAGCCAGCGGTAGTCGGACTGCATCACGACCATGTTGGCCGGCGCCTTGGCGTAGCTGGGCTCCAGCTTGTCGGCCTCGGAGCCGAGCTGGTTGAGGTCGAACGGGCGGGGCTCGACCGAGCGGCCACCGAGGCGACCGCCCGGGGCCTCCGGGTAGTAGTCCGAGTAGTCCTTGACCCACTCGAGCTGGAGCGGGGTGTTGGCCAGGATGAAGTCCATGACCTCCGGGCCGCGGTCGATGAAGGTGTCGATGCGCTCCGGGGCGACGACGTCCCCGATGATGGAACGCAGGTAGGTGCGCGCCGCCTCGGGGGTGTCCAGCACCCCGTCACGCCTGAGCACCGAGTTACCCGGGATCCACACACCGCCGCCGGAGCGGGCGGTGGACCCACCGTAGTGCGGTGCCTTCTCCACGAGGACCACGCTGAGGCCCTTCTTTGCTGCCGCGAGGGCGGCCGTCATGCCTGCTCCACCGCTGCCGACGACGACGACGTCGAATTCCTGGTCTGCCATGTAGAACACGTTATAGAAAAGCGGGCCGACACGCCAGACGTCCCTGGTAGCACCAGGTAGCATCCCCGTCATGCTCAACGAGGAGACCCGTGCCACTCTCGCGCAGCGACTCTGGGACGCCGAAGCCGGCGTGACCCCCATCGCTCCGCTCACCGACGACCATCCGGACCTGACCCCGGACGACGCCTTCGAGATCCAGCTCGTCAACATCCGTCGCAAGCTCGACGCCGGTGCCGTGGTGACCGGCCACAAGGTGGGCCTGGCCTCCGAGGCGATGCAGAAGATGATGGGCGTCGACGAGCCCGACTACGGCCACCTCCTCGACACCATGGAGTACCCCGAGGGCACCCCGATCGAGGCCGCGAAGTTCTGCTTCCCACGCGTCGAGGTGGAGGTCGGCTTCATCCTCGGCGCCGACATCCCGCCCGAGGGCTGCACCCAGGAGGAGGCCGCCGCCGCGATCGAGTGGGTCGTGCCGTCCATCGAGCTGATCGACTCCCGGATCAAGGACTGGAAGATCACCCTCGGCGACACGATCGCCGACAACGCCTCCTCCTGCGGCTACGTGGTGGGATCCGGGCGCGTGCGACTGGCCGACATCGACGTCGCCGCCATCGAGGCCACCCTCTACAAGAACGGCGAGTTCCTGGCCTCGGGCCGCTCGGACGCCGTTCTGGGTAACCCGCTCAACTCCGTCGGCTGGCTGGCCTCGACCGTCGCCAAGTTCGGCGTGCGCCTGCGCAAGGGCGACGTGATCCTGCCGGGCACCGCCATCCGCGCCATGGACGCCACCCCCGGCGACTCCTTCCGTGCCGAGTTCGCGGGCCTGGGCGATGTGACCATGGAATTCAGCTAAGGCGGGTGCTGCCCGGCCGCATGCGCACCGTGCACGCCTGCGGCGTGGTGAAGGGGATGAGCTCAACGTCTGTTGAGGTCTCCTCGGCGAGCCCGTCCAGCATCCCTGCGTGGAGTGCGCACACCACGCCGTCGCGCGGATCGACCAGCTCGCGGAACGGGCAGTTGCGTAGCTCTACCGACTCAAGGGCTGCACTGGTCCCGCCGGCCGGGATGTCGGTGGCCTGAACAGCGCCAATTGCGGACTCCGCGACCGCGGACGGTTCGAATCCGAGGTCGTCGAGGGCCGCCACTATTCGTGTCCTCGTGGTGGCGTCCGGGGCGGTGTGGATGGTGTCGTCGTCGCTTCTTCCGGATCCCTCTGCCGCGATGCGTCGTCCCCACGCCCTGCCCATGCGTCTGGCGGTGGCGGCGGGGTCGTCGCCCTCGAGTTCGGAGAGCAGGAGCGAGGCGAGGAGTTGGTAGTCGCGGCGGCCCGTCCACGCGCCCCGGTCGCTCGTGCGATACGTGACCTGCGGGCGGCCGCGTCCTCCGCCGCTGGTGTCGCGGCTGTCCTGTGTGACCAGGCCCGATTCGCGCAGCGCGGCGGTGTGCAGGCGGACCGAGTTGGGGTGCAGCCCGAGCGTCGCGGCGAGCTCGTCGACCGTCGGGGGAGTGGCGGCCGTGCGGATCTCGGCGAGCACGCGGTCGCGGGTGTCGCCGGTGCGGGTGTCGTGTCCGGGCATGGTCGCCTCCTTCGTCCGCGGTGCCGAGGCCATTTAATAACAAGCCAATTGTGATCTAATAGTGGCACGCCTCGAGGCAAGGGAGAAGTCATGAGCGAGCTATCCGTCACGGACGTCACCGGTGGGGCAGGCGCGGCAGGGGGCAAGGGCGATCCGGAGCTCGACGCCCGCAGCATTCCCCACGCGATCCGCCACGGCGCGGTGATCGGCGCGTTCTCGCAGGTCCGGCAGGGTTACGCGATGGTGCTTGTCGCCCCGCACAATCCGCTGCCACTGCTCGGCCAACTCACCGAGATCGAGGGCGACGCGCTGGAGGTCACCTACCTGCAGCAGGGGCCCGACGTGTGGCGCCTGCGGCTCGGCCGGAAGTAGCGGGCCTCGACATGAACGACGCAGGCGGAGCCTCGGCCGGTGAGCGGCTCGAGCACGATCACCACCGTATCGACGAGGGGTTCGCGCGGTTTGCCGCCTCCCTCGGCGGCTCCGACGTGGACCGCGACGCGTACGACGACGCCGCGACCGCCCTGCGTCACCACATCTACATCGAAGAGGTTCACCACTTCCCGGTGGTGCGCGCCGCTGGGCTGATGGGGCCGATCCTGGTGATGCTGCGCGAGCATGGCGAGATCTGGGACCTGCTCGACGGCATCGCGGCCGCCCTCGACGCCAGCCGCGTTGACGAGGCGCGAAGCCTGTGGCCGCAGCTGGCCGACGTGCTCGAGCAGCACAACATGAAGGAGGAGCGGATCGTCTACCCGGCCGGTGACGAGGCGCTCCCGCCCGAGGTGGCCGCGGCCATCACCGACGAACTCGCCTCCGGCCGGACTCCCGCGGGCTGGGCGTGCGAGATGGCCGAGCGCTAGCCGAGCCGGTCGTCGGCCAACGCGCGACTGGCCGCCACCGCGACCCGCGTGACCAGCGGTTCCAGCCTGGCCAGCGCGGCCTCGTCCGGCGCGCTGGCCGAGAGCGCGGCGACCGCCTCGTCGTCGTCAAAAACCGGGGCCGCCACGCAGTACAGCCCCGGCGTGAGCTCGGCGTGGTCCAGGGACCTGCGCCGCCGCCGGATCTCGGCGAGTTCCACCGCCAGGGCGTCCGCCGAGGTCACGGTGGTGTCGGTCCACGCCACCATCGGCCCCTGGGCGACCCTCGCGGCGGCGGCCTCGTCGAAGGCCAACATGGCCTTGCCCACCCCCGTGCAGTACGCGGGCAGCCCACCGCCGATGCGCGACGGCGACGGGATCGGCCGCGGCCCGTGCAACTTGTTGAGGTACACCACCTCGTCGCGATGCAGCGTGGCCAGGTGCACCGTCGCGCGCGTGGCCTCGAAGAGATGCGCGAGAAACGGCGTGAGCACCCGCCGGATCCGCTCGTATGCCGGCGACGCGGGAATCGGATCCAACTCGTGCACCAGCGGCCCCAGCCGGTAGCGCTGCCCGATCCGCGTGACCGCCCCATTGCGCTCGAGCGCCGCGAGAAGACGCAGCGTCGTGGACTTGGCCAGACCGGTCTCGCGCGCCAGTTCGCTCAGCGTCAACCCATTGCCCGCGGCCGTGGCGCGCAGCACGTCAAAGGCGCGATCGACGGGCGAAACGGGTGGTTCGGGCATGAGGTGAGTATAGCGCGTAGGTACGACATCGGGTGGCTTTGCCTCGAACACTTGCGCGATCGCTGCGGGGCGGGTAGGCTAGTACGTACGTTCTAGATCGGTTCGTGGGGAAGTTTCAGATCAGTGCGGCGGGGGTGTGGTGATCGTGGGGGAAAAGAAGAGAAATAGGACGACGACGACAACGTCGGCGACCGCATCGGAGAGTTCGTTGTCCGCCGTGCCGGATCCCGGTACTTCGGAAGAGATGACGGCCTTGAGCGAGGCTGCTCGGTCGGCGACGCTGTCGCAGAATCTCGACGGGGCGACTCGGCTGAACGCGGCATGCCTGCTGGTGAATCAGTTCGAGCGGCAGGAGCGGGAGCGGGACCTGGCAGACGAGGAGGCCGGGCGACCGCCGCGGGCGAAGTATGCGCGGTTGAATCCGGAATCCCGGGCCCGGGACCATCTGGCGGCGGCATGCCAGCTCACGACGTGGCATGCGGAGCGACTGGTCACGGCCGGGCTGCAGATAGGGTGTCGGCTCAGTCGGTTGAACTCCCAGGTCAGTAGGGGACTGATTCCCGAGCAGCTGGCCATCGATGTCGCATGCCGGCTGGCCACGGTGGCCGACGAGATCGTCGCGGGCGTGGAGGCCGAGGTGATGGCCCAGATCGCCGACGCGCTTCATGGCGGTGATCGGCCGAGCCGGACCGCGGTGGACGCGATGATCGACCGCGCGGTGGAGAAGCTCGACAAGTCCGAGGCCAAGGCGTCCGACGAGGAGGCGGCCGAGTCGCGCACCGTGCGGTTCAAGGTGGGGCGCAACGGCATGACCTCGGTGTGGGCCAAGCTCACGACCAAGGACGCCGAACTGCTGCGGCGGCGGATCGACACCGACGCGCGCGCCGCCGCCGGGGATGGGGCCGAGGGCACCATGAACCAGCTGCGCGCCGATGCCCTGGCCGCGCTGTCCGTCTACGCTCCCGCGGGGGAGCCCGAGGTCGTGGACGGCATTGAACTCGGGCAGGCCGAGGCGGGTTCGGAGCTGCCCAAGCCCTCACTCGGCAATGCGGCTGCGGCGACGGGCCAGCCGATCCGGATCAGCGTGATCTCGGCGGCCGCGCGGGGCGAGGCCAACCAGGTGGAGTTCGTGCGCGGCGCCTACGCCAGCTTCGAATGGCTCTGCCGCGAACTCCTCGAAGGGGAGGACTCGCGAGTGCGGTTCGAGATCATCGACCCGGCCCCCGGCGCGCTCGACGAACCCGAGTGGCAGTTCCGCTACTTCATCTCCAACAAATTGGCCGAGCGGATCCGGCTGCGTGACGGCACCTGCCGCCACCCCGGCTGTCAGGTCGACGCCGCAGACTGCGACATCGACCACGTGATCGCGTTCGACAAGGATCATCCGGAGTACGGCGGCCCGACCGCTGAATGGAACCTGGTCTGCCTGTGTAGGGAACACCACAGGGAGAAGACCTTCGGCACGAACTCCTATCGAACCGGGCCGCTGGGCGACCTGATCATCACCACCGAGACCGGGCACGTTCACCGCACCAGGCCCTCGGGTCCGCTGGCGCGTGCCCGGAACGGGATGGAGGAGAGGCTGTTGCAGATCAAGTTCGACCGACTGATCGGGCCGGACGGGTACTTCAGGAATCCGCCCGGCAACACCCCGCCGAACTCCCCACCGAGTTCCCCGCCGAGCAGGCCCGCGTAGGGGCCTGCCCGGACAGCTGTTCCATTCAGTGGCACAGTCGTTTGTCGGGTGTCAGTCGGGCGGGTGAGACTGCTGTCATGACGGAGAAGAAGAAGCTCACCGCCGCGATCGTGGGGTCCGGCAACATCGGCACCGACCTCATGTACAAGCTCGAGCGCAGCGAGTACATCGAACCCAAGTGGATGATCGGCATCGACGCTGAGTCCGAGGGCATGAAGCGTGCCGCCGACCACGGCCTCACCTGCATGTCCGGCGGGGCCGACGAGCTGCTCGCCTCGATCGAGGCCGGCGGCGAGAAGCCCGACCTGCTGTTCGAGGCCACCAGCGCCTACGTGCACAAGGCGTACGCGCCGAAGTACGAAGAGGCCGGCATCACCGCCATCGACCTCACCCCGGCCGCGGTCGGCCCGATGGTCATCCCGCCGGCCAACCTCCACGAGCACGCCGACGCCCCCAACCACAACATGGTCACCTGCGGCGGCCAGGCCACCATCCCGATGGTCCACGCCGTCTCCGAGGTCGTGCCCGTCGACTACGCCGAGATCGTCGCGTCCGTCTCCTCCGAGTCTGCCGGCCCCGGCACCCGCGCCAACATCGACGAGTTCACCGAGACCACCAAGCTGGCCATCGAGAAGGTCGGCGGCGCCAAGCGCGGCAAGGCCATCATCATCCTCAACCCGGCCGAGCCCCCGATGATCATGCGCGACACCATCTTCTGCGCCATCCCCGAGGACGCGGACCAGGACCTCATCACCACCGCCATCCGCAAGCGGGAAAAGGAGATCCAGGAGTACGTGCCCGGCTACCGGCTGCTCCAGGAACCGCAGTTCGACCCGCCCACCGAGATCACCGGTGGCATGGCCCGCGTCGCGATCTTCGTCGAGGTCGAGGGCGCCGGAGACTTCCTCCCGCCGTACGCCGGCAACCTCGACATCATGACCGCCGCAGCCACCAAGGTCGGCGAGGACATCGCCAAGACCAAGCTCGCCACCACCACATCCGGAGCGTGAGACAGACATGGATATGACCAACCCGCACAACGCCGGCGCCCGGGCGTACAGCTCCGAGCTCGACATCCGGATCACCGACTCCTCACTGCGCGACGGCTCGCACCACAAGCGCCACCAGTTCTCCGTCGAGGACGTGCGCAACGTCGTCGGCGCGCTCGACGGCGCCGGCGTCCCCGTCATCGAGGTCACGCACGGCGACGGCCTCGGCGGCGCCTCCTTCAACTACGGCTTCGCCAAGTCCTACGACCAGGACCTCATCAAGGTCGCGGCCGAGACCGCCAAGCAGGCTAAGATCGCGTTCCTCACCCTGCCCGGCCTGGGCATCAAGGACGACATCCTCGCCGCGCGCGACAACGGCGGCTCCATCTGCCGCGTCGCCACGCACTGCACCGAGGCCGACGTCTCGATCCAGCACTTCGGCTACGCCCGCGAGCTCGGCCTCGAGACCGTCGGCTTCCTCATGATGAGCCACACCCAGACCCCCGAGGTGCTCGCAAAGCAGGCCCGCATCATGGCGGATGCCGGCTGCCAGTGCGTCTACATCGTCGACTCGGCCGGCGCGCTCGTCATGGACCAGGTCTCCGACCGGGTCTCCGCGCTCGTCGCCGAGCTCGGCGACGACGCGCAGGTCGGCTTCCACGGCCACGAGAACCTCGACGTGGGCGTGGGCAACTCCATCATGGCGATCCGCGCGGGTGCGCAGCAGATCGACGGCTCCACCCGCCGTTTCGGCGCCGGCGCCGGCAATACGCCCGTAGAGGCCCTGGTCGGGGTGTGCGACAAGCTCGGCATCTCCACCGGCGTCGACTTCTTCCGTGTCGCCGACGCCGCCGAGGACGTCGTGCGACCGCTCATGCCGTCGGAGTGCGTCGTCGACCGCCAGGCCATGATGCTCGGCTACGCCGGCTGCTACTCGTCGTTCATGAAGCACGCCGAGGGCCACGCCGAGCGCTACGGCGTCCCCGCCGCCGAGATCCTCATCCGCGCCGGCGAGCGTCGCCTCGTGGGCGGCCAGGAGGACCAGCTCATCGACATCGCGCTCGAGATCCAGAAGGAGCGGGCGAACGCCTGATCCGCACTGGTCAGTACGTCACCGCCCCGGGGCCACACGGCCTCGGGGCGGCGTCGTTCTCGCTGGGATGTCCTCAGCCGGCCGCCCACGCGACGATCGGGTCGAGGTCGCCCACTTCCACCTGCTCGATGCGCGTGTTCGACAGCAACAGCTGCGCGGCGGAAGTGTCGGGGGTGCGGCGCAATGCCCTGCGCAGGGCGGCCATGATCACGCGGTCCTTGAGGGACAGGCGTGCCGGGTCGAGGTCGCCGCGCAGGTCGAACGTGGTGACGGCGCGGCCGCTGGAGGCGGCGAGCTTGGCGGCGAGGGTGCCGCGCCCCGGGTCGTCGGCGGGGGAGAGTCCGACGACGACGAGAGCAACCCTTCCCGGAGCCGACCGGATTGCCCGCAGGAGACGTTTCCGGCCACGAATCCGCGTGGCGTAGATCGGCGCGAGGACGATCAACGGGTCGGCCGTAGACGCGGCCTCGAATGAGGACAGCTCCACCGCCGGAGTGCCCAGACGCTCCGACAGAGCGAGGGCGTACCGGCGAGTGGAGCCGTACTTGGAGTTGTAGGCGATGGCGGGGCGAGACACATCTACGAGTCTGTCACCCGACGGCGTCAGTCGTTGTAGGAGATCTCGACGTGGTCGGACTTCGGCAGCAGCTGGCAGCCGAGAACGTAGCCCTCCTCGACCTCCTCCGGATCGAGGATGCCGTTGTGGATCATCTCCACCTCGCCCGACTTGAGGATGCAGGCACACGCCGAGCACTCACCCTTGCGGCACGAGAACGGCGCCTTGATGCCCTTGGACAGGAGCACATCCAGCAGGGGAGTGTTGCGGGGCCAGTCGATCTCGTGGGTCTGGTCGTCGAGCTCGACTGTCGCCTTCGCCGGGCCCTCGCCGCCCTCCTCGGCCGGGGTGTCGTCGATGATGATCTCGGCGAACGGATCGCCCTCGATCGAGGAGAACACCTCGGTGTGGATCAGGTGCATGTCGGCGCCGGAGTGACGGTCTCCATGAACGGCGCGGGTCCACAGATGTAGGAGTGACGCTTCCGGGCGACCGGCTGGAGGATGTTGCCGATGATCTCAGCGGTGGGCAGACCGGAGACGGACTCCAGCCAGTGGATCACCGTGAGCCGGTCCGGGTGGGCCTGCTGCAGGTCGCGGAGCTGCTGCTTGAAGATGACCGCGTCCTCGTTGCGGTTGGCGTACAGCATGACGATGTGGCCGGTGCCCTGCGCGAGCGCCGAGCGCAGGATCGACATGACCGGCGTGATGCCCGAGCCCGCGGCGAGCAGGATGAAATCCTGGTCCAGGTTCTTGGGCGTGAAGATGCCGGACGGTGCCAGGACGTGCATGTTCATGCCGGGCTCGGCGTTGTCGCAGACCCAGTTGGAGCCGTAGCCGCCGACCGTCCGCTTGACCGTCACCTTGAGCTGGGTGTCGTCGGTGGGCGAGCTCGACAGCGAGTAGCAGCGGGCCACGGACCCGGTCTGTTCGCTGGGGATCCGCAGCGTGAGGAACTGGCCCGGCGTGTACCGGAAGTCCTCCTCGGAGCCGGCGGGGATGTCAAAGACGATGGACTTGGCGTCCGCGGTCTCGTCGATCACCTCCGCGATGGTGAGTTCGCGAACGAAGGAGCCCAACTGGGGGGTTTCGGTCATGGGAAAAGCCTATCGGGTGGATGAAGAGAACAGGCGCCGACAATTCCGCGGAGCGGTAGGTGCACCGCCCCGCGGAATGCTCGTGTCGGTCGACTCACTCAGCGACGTAGAACGGATTGACCATGTGCTCGGCGTCGACCGGGTCGACTCCCTCGGCGAGGGTGATCAGGCCCTCGGCGTAGGCATAGCGAATGCTCGCGAGCATGCGTGGGCACGTGTCCTCGCCCTCGGGGATCTCTGCGCCGGAGCGCCACTCCGTGAGGACGGGGCATTTGTGGTCACTGCCGTCGCGCCACTGGATGGACGTGTGCTTCTCGCTGTTCTTGCGGACGAACGCGCGGGTGCCGCAGTTCTGGCAGTCCACCGGCTGGAAGCCGGCCCGCGTGTACGTCTCCCGGTCCAGGTCGGTGTGGGCGTGGAGCTGTGCGGCGCGCGCCGGGTCGGTCTCATCCCAGGTGGGTGCGCGCCGCGAGTCGCCCTGCTTGAAGGTCACTTGTCCGCGCGGGAGGACTCGGCCTCGCCGGCGACCTCGGCCATTCCGGTGTACTGGGTCTGCTCGTCGGAGACCTCGGCCTCACCGGCTTCCTGCTTGCGCATGTTCTCCTCGACCTCCTTCTCCCAGTACTGGTTGGCGGCGGTGGTGTCGACCTCGAACTCGAAGCGCTCCTGCATGTCGGGCTCGACCTTGTCGCGGTCCACGTAGAACTGCTCGTACCAGCGGCGCAGCTGGTAGACGGGGCCGTCCTCCTCGCAGAGCAGCGGGTTGGCGATGGCCGACTTGCGCTGCCAGATGCGGACGTCCTGGAGGAAGCCCTCGCCGAAGAACTCGGCAATCTTGCTGGCCATCTTGGTGGACGTCTCGTCGTCGAAGCCCTGGGGCTTCTTGACCATCAGGCCGTACATGAGCACGAACGAGTTCTGATCGACCGGGTAGTGGCAGTTGATCAGCACGACCTCGGACTCGAAGTCGCCGTACTGCTGCTTGAGCGGGTTGATCATGAACGACGGGCCGTAGTAGGAGGCCACGGACTCGAGCAGGGTGTCGCCGTACTTGCCGCCCGAGGGGTCGTGGTCACGACGGCCCTTGGTGTTGAGGTACTGCGTGGCGGTCTGACCCTCGAAGACGTTCTTGAAGTAGGTCGGGAACGCGTAGTGGATGTAGAAGAAGTGGGCCATGTCCACGACGTTGTCGACGATCTCCATGCAGTTGGAGCCCTCGATCTCGAGGCGGTTCCACACCCAGTCGGTCCACTCGCCCGAGTCGTACTCCTCGAGGTAGGGGATCTGCTCCTCGTCGGTCGGCGGGTTGCCCTCGTGATCGTGCCACACGAAGACCAGGCCGTTCTGCGTCATGGTGGTCCAGGCGCGGGTCTTGGCCCGCAGCGGGACGCGTTTGGCGTACGGGATGCCCTTGCACTTGCCGTCGCCGCCCCAGCGCCAGTCGTGGAACGGGCACGCGATGTTGCCGTCCTTGACCTCGCCGTCGGAGAGGTCTCCGCCCAGGTGGCGGCAGTATCCGTCGAGGACGTTGATGCCGTCGTCGTTGGCCCAGACGACCAACTTGGTGCCGAAAGCGTGGATGGAATGCGGCTTGCCGTCGGAGTATTCCTTGACGGTTCCGATGCAGTGCCAGCCGCGCGCGTAGCGATCGCGCACCTCACCGGTGTCGATCTCGCGGATGGCGCCGGGAGCCTTAGTGGGTGTGGACATGGTAATGCCTCCTGATGGCGTGAGCCTGATGAGAACAGGTTATAGAATCGTGTGAGGGGCCACAACCAATCCCGTCAGTGCTGGCACGCCGTGCCAGTCCAAGGGATCGGCAGTTGATGTCTGGTGAAAAACTGGAACGTGTTCTAGTCTAGATCACGCGCCCCATACTAAGCCAGAGAGGGATCACATGAGCGAGTACGCCAATCACGAGGTCATCGACCGGATCAAGGCCCTGCTGCCCGGATTCGCCGAACGTGCCCAGGAGACCGAGGAACTGCGCAAGGTTCATCCGCAGAACATCGCGGAGCTGGACGAGGCCGGTTTCTTCAAGCTCTGCCAGCCCTCCCAGTGGGGTGGCTACGAGGCGGACATGGAGACCTTCTACACCGCGGCGATGCTCGTCGCGACGGCGTGCCCCTCCACCGGCTGGTGCGCCAGCATCCTCGGTATCCACAACTGGCACCTGGCACTGTTCCCGCAGAAGGCGCAGGAAGAGGTCTGGGGCGAGGACCCGACCGTGCGTATCTCGTCGTCGTACGCCCCGATGGGTGCGGCCAAGAAGACCGCCGACGGGCTGGTTCTCAACGGCAAGTGGTCCTGGTCCTCGGGCTGTGACCATGCGGACTGGGTGTTCGTCGGCGGCCCGGTGCTCGACGAGAACGACAAGATGGTGGACTTCTGCACCTTCCTCGTCGAGAAGTCGCAGTACGAGATCCTCGACGTGTGGCACGTCGCCGGGCTCAAGGGCACGGGCTCTAACGACATCCTGGTCAAGGACGCGCTCATCCCCGAGCACCGCGTGCTCTCCTTCGGCCTGATGGCCGCCACCAAGAGCCCGGGACTCGAGATCAACACCAACCCGATCTACAAGATGCCGTGGGGCACCATTCACCCCACCACCATCTCCACGCCGATCGTCGGCATGGCGTTCGGCTGCTACGAGGTGCACCGCGAGCACCAGCGTGACCGTGTCCGCGCCGCGTTCGGCACCGCCGTCAAGGACGATCCGTTCGCCAAGGTCCGCCTGGCCGAGGCCGCGGGCGACATCGACGCGGCGTGGCTGCAGCTCATGCGCAACGTGCGCGAGGAGCAGGACATCATCACCGCCGGCGGCTACCCGGACATGGACATCCGCACCCGCGCCCGCCGCGACCAGGTCCGCGCCACCCAGCGCTCGATCGACGCGATCGGCCTGCTGTTCCAGAACTCCGGAGCCCGCGCCCTGCAGGACACCTCGCCGATCCAGCGCTTCTGGCGTGACGCCAACGCCGGCCGCGTCCATGCGGCCAACGAGGCCACCAAGGCGTACATCATGTATGGACAGAATGAGTTCGGCGAGAAGGTCACGGACTCGATGGTCTGATCCGGGCGACTCGGATCGAAGGGACTAGAAGCGAACATGGCTATCAACAATTTCGGGTATGTCCGGATCTTCGCCACGGACATGGACGCCTGGCGCGAGTACGGCACCAAGGTGCTGGGCTTTGTGGTGGGCACCGGTGACAACCCGGACGCGCTCTACTTCCGTATGGACGACCATCCGCACCGGTGGATCATCGTCCCCGGCGAGGAGGACAAGCTCGGCCAGGTGGGCTGGGAGTGCGCCAACGAGGGCGAGTTCGAGGACGTCAAGGCCCGCCTCGACGCCGCCGGCGTGCCGTGGGAGGAGGCTCCCGACGAGGTCAAGCGTGACCGCAAGGTCCGCGGCCTGATCACCTGCCAGGACCCGGCCGGGTTCACGCTGGAGATCTACCACACGATCGCGCTGCAGCACCGCCGCATCCCGACGCCGTACGGCCACGAGTTCGTGACCGGCGACCAGGGCGCGGGCCACATCGTCCTGTCCACCCCGGACGAGGTGGCGGCGCTGGAGTTCTACCGCGACGTGCTGGGCTTCTCGCTGCGTGACTCGATGAGCCTGCCGCCGGAGATCGTGGGCCGCCCGGCCGACGGCGAGCCCGCGTGGCTGCGCTTCCTCGGCTGCAACCCGCGGCACCACTCCCTGGCCTTCACCCCGTTCCCCAACCCGACCGGGATCATCCACCTCATGGTCGAGGTGGGCTCGGCGGACGACGTGGGGCTGGCCCTGGACCGTGCGGCGCGCAAGAAGGTCAAGATGTCGGCCTCGCTCGGGCGCCACGTCAACGACAAGATGATGAGCTTCTACATGAAGACGCCCGGTGGCTTCGACTGCGAGTACGGCTGCGAGGGCATGCAGGTCACCGACGACGAGAACTGGGTGGCCCGCGAGTCCACCGCCGTGAGCCTCTGGGGCCACGACTTCTCCGTCGGCTTCAAGTAGGCGCCTAGGCTGGGCCCACATCCGCATGCGCCGCCACCGGCGCGCGGGTGTGGGCCCCGGCTGTACGCGCAGCACGTCCACACGACACGACATACGTCCACTGGGAGGACCGAGACGATGACCAGCACCGAAGACCGCCCCGAGGGCCAGAATTTCTCGAGTCGGGAGCTGCGTGACGCGCTCGGCCAGTTCTGCACCGGCATCACCGTCATCACGGCGGTGTCGGACGACGCCCCGGTGGGTTTCGCCTGCCAGTCGTTCTCCGCGCTGTCGCTCGAGCCGCCGCTCGTGCTGTTCTGCCCCATGAAGACCTCGGGGTCGTGGAAGGGCATCGAGAAGGCCGGCAAGTTCGTGGTCAACATCCTCTCGGAGGAGCAGGAGGACGTCTCCTCCACCTTCGGTCGTCGGGGCGACGACAAGTTCGCCGAGATCGACTGGGAGCCCAGCCCGCTGGGGTCGCCGGTGATCAAGGGCGTCATGGCGTGGCTGGACTGCGAGATCGACCAGGTCCTCGACGGCGGCGACCACTGGATCGTGCTGGGCCGCGTCCACGATCTCGGCCCCACCGAGCGCGACATCCGCCCGCTGCTGTTCTACCGCGGCGCCTACCTCAGCATCGAGGAGGATGTCGTGGATCCCACTCCCGAGCAGGAGGAGTTGGCCAACTTCATCACCTCCGCGGACTCCTACACCTGGCTGTGAGGCAGATACGATGACCGGGAACGCGACCGCCCCGCTGGCCGCCGCGCTGGCGGAGGCCGAGGAGATCATCCGCACCGCGCCGCACGTGCGCACCGAGGCCGACGTGGCCGAGGGGCTCGACTACCTGATGGGCACGATCCGCGGCGCGATCGAGACCGGTCAGCACCGCGGTCGTACGCATCCGCAGCTGTTCCAGGCCACGGGCCCGTACACCAAGATGGGTCTGGACAATCCGGACACGCTGTACTTCTACGCCAACCTCGCCGACGGCGCCGAGTACGTGGTCGAGGGGCGCCGCGGCACCACCGCGGACCTGTCCTTCCAGGTCATGGCCGGTAACTATTCGGCCGACGAGCGCGCCGCGTCGCACGCGGTGTTCGACGACCGCGCGCTGGAGATCGACGCCGATGGCCGGTACTCGTTTCGCATGGGGCCGGCCAGGTCCGACGACGACGAGGGCGACCCCGGCTACGTGGTGCTCCATCCCGGCTCGTCGATGATCGCGGTCCGAGAGGTGTTCTCGGACTGGGACGTGGAGGAGGCCGGGTCGGCCACGCTTCGTCGTGTCGATGCCGCGGGTACCGCACCGGACGCCCCCACGCTGGCGGGCCAGGAGCGGTTCTACGCCAAGCTCGCCGAGGCGCTGATCGGCCGTCTGCGGACGTGGCTGG
>DGYFI06202__coassemble_796_pt1 | contig 16663 bp, 17 predicted proteins | sample DGYFI06202__metabat2_low_PE_018 | metagenome-assembled genome bin DGYFI06202
CGGGGCCCCGACGGCGCCGAGATCACCGACCTGCGCTCGTGGTCGGGGCTCGGGCGGCGGCAGCCGGCGATCGCCGCGTGCTTCGCGCTGCTCCTGCTGGCGCTGGCCGGAATTCCGTTGACCAGCGGTTTCATTGCCAAGTTCGCCGTGTTCTCCTCGGCCGTCGAGGGCGGCGCGGTGTGGCTGGTCGTGATCGGCGTGCTGGCAAGCGCGATCGCGGCGTCGTTCTACGTGCGGGTGATCGTGGTGATGTTCTTCCGGGAGGGCCCGGTGGAGGTCGGGGCCGGGGCCGAGTCGGGGGACGGAGTCGGGGCTCGAGCTGTGGCAGGGGCCGGTTCCTCCGAGGTGGCGGCCAGTCACGCTGGTGGTGGTCGGCGTCGCGGTGGCGGTCACGCTGGTGTTGGGCATCCTCCCGCAACCGCTACTCGATCTGGCGGAGGCGGCCTCGACGTTCGCGGCTGCGGGTTGAGCTCACCGAGCGTTGACATGCGCGACAACGGGATAGAGATTTACAGCATGCGATCGATCCACATTCGCGATGTTCCTGAGGACATCTATCGCAAACTCACGGAGCAAGCCGCCCAGGAAGGTAAGACTCTGTCGGAGTTCGCCCTCGATGTGCTCACTCGAGCCGTGCAACGACCAACTCGGCAATCGGTTCTCGACCGGCTTGCCACTATCCCGCCACGTAGCTACCGGGGCGAGTCCGCTGCCGAATCCGTGCGAACGGAACGCGACGCCGAGTGATGAGCGACTTGGCAGGGTGATCTGAGTCCGACGCCGCGCGGGTGACGCGGGGTCCGCGAGGGGCTGAGACTCAGTCCTCGCCGAGACCCAGCGGGGTGGCGTCGAACTCGCCGGACAGCGCCGACACGGCTCGCGCCAGTCGCAGGTCACGCGGGGTCACGCCGTCCACGTCATGGCTGCGCAGGTCGAGGGTGACCTCGTCGTAGCTCCACAGCAGGTCCGGATGGTGGTTCTGGCCGTTAGCGGCCTGCCCGATGGCGGCGACCAGGTCGATCGCGGCCTGCGGCGTCTCGCACACCGCGGTGTAGGTCAGGGAGCCCTCAGAGAACGCCCAGCCCGGAAGGTCGGCCAGGCCCTCGGCGATCTGCTCTTCGGTCAGGCGGGTGTTGTCGTCAGCGTTAGCGCTCATGCCGCCAAGTCTGTCAGGTCTGGCCTCCCGCCGCTGGAGCCGAGCCGAGCATGCTCCGAGCCGCAATGCTGCACACTCTCGTTATGGGCATCGCATCAGCTGAGGAACGCTGGCAACGCTGTGAACGGCTGGCCGAGGAAATCGCCGCCACCACTGACGAAAACTGGGCCAGCTATGTAGAAGAAACTCACTGGTGGGAGTCGGCGCAGAATCTCCACTCCGATTCAACCGGTCCTTGAGCGCTGATTGCCAGACACCGATCCCGCAACCCGGCGGACATCGGCATCCCCGTTTTGGCGCCGCCTACCCTGAAACCGTGACTTCCCCCAGCCCTCAGCTCAGTGACGGCCAGCCCGCCGGCGCCGGCCGCTACGCCCCCAGCCCGTCGGGCGACCTGCATTTGGGCAACCTGCGCACGGCGGTCATCGCGTGGCTGCTCGCGCGCGACTCAGGTCGGCAGTTCCGGATGCGCGTCGACGACCTCGACACCGCCCGCGCCCGCCCCGGCGTCGCGCAGCGCCAGCTCGCCGACCTGGCCGCGATCGGCATCGACTGGGACGGCGACATCTTGTGGCAGTCTCAGCGCTTCGATGCCTACGCCGCCGCCACCGCGCAGCTCACCCAGCGCGGGCTGGTCTACGAGTGCTACTGTTCCCGCCGCGAGATCGCCGAGGCCCCGCGCGCCCCGCACTCCCCGCCGGGCTCGTACCCGGGAACCTGCCGCGACCTGCCCGAATCGATACGCGAGCAGCGCCGCGCCGCCCTCGGGAATGGCCGAACCCCCGCGCTTCGGCTCCGGGCCGAGGTCACCGAGCTGACGATCACCGACCAGGTCCACGGCGACTGCACAGGGGTCGTCGATGACGTGGTCCTGCGCCGGGGCGACGGCGTGTGGGCGTACAACCTCGCCGTCGTCGTCGACGATGCCGCCCAGGGTGTCGACCAGGTCGTCCGCGGCGAGGACCTCCTGTCCTCCACGCCGCGCCAGGCCTACCTCGCCGATCTGCTGGGCGTCGCGCGGCCCGAGTACGCGCACGTGCCGCTCGCGGTGAACGCGGCCGGGGAGCGGCTCGCCAAGCGGGACGGCGCCGTCACCCTCGCGGGTCTCGCCGAGGAGGGGACGACGACGAGGTCGGCCGTCGCCCGGATCGTGGCCTCACTCGGCGGACCGGACGGCGCGGACTCTATCGAGTCACTGCGCGGAGTAGTCACTCCCGAGAGTCTGCGCTCCGGTCCCTGGGTGTTCGACTGACCCGCAGGCCGATCCCCGCCCACCCGGTTGCACGACATCGAAGCCCGGTTGCCTGCCACGGGGTGCGAATCTAAGGCCCTGAATCGCACCTCATGTCTTGCGACCGAGGAGGCATGTCGTGCAACTGCGACCGGACCCGCGGCAGTGTGCAGATGCGTCGCGCTGAGAAGCTGAATGCGCCGAGAATTAGGCTCCCACCGGCGTCGGCACGAATAATCGACGCCTGTGACCACTTCATCGCATCAGAATCCAGGATCCCGCGGGACTGGGCGGCCGGACGGGAACACTCCCGAGCCGGCGTCCAGCACCCAGACCCCCAACTCCACCGACGCCAGCCCGGCGGCCGCCCCTACCGCCGAATCCCGAGGCCGGGCCGTGTTCGCCGCGGTCGCGAGCCCGTACTACGGCTACCTGATCGCCCTGTTCGTCGGCGTAATGCTCATCAGCAACGTCGCCGGCACGAAGGGCGTCCTCCTCTTTCCCGACCTGGGCTTCGAGCTCGGGTTCCTCTCACTCGACGGATTCGTCACCGACGGCGCCTTCCTGCTCTTCCCGCTGGCCTACGTGCTCGGCGATGTGATCAGTGAGGTGTACGGCTTCAAGGCGATGCGCCGCGTCGTGATCTCGGGCTTCGCTGTCCTTGCGCTGGCCGCGCTGACGTTCACCATCACCGTGCAGCTTCCGGCGGCTCCGTTCTACGAGAACCAGGACGCGTTCGAGGCTGTCGCCGGCGTGGTCCCGCAGTTCTTCATCGCCGGCTTGGCCGGCTACGTGGTGGGCGAGCTCCTCAACTCGTACGTCCTGGTGTGGATGAAGCGTCGCTCAGGCGAGAAGAGCCTGTGGGTCCGGCTGCTCAGCTCGACGATCGTGGGCCAGCTCGTGGACACGATCATCTTCTGCACGATCGCCGCTCCGGCCCTGGGCATGGTGCTCGGCTCGGGCGACTACTGGAATTACGTGGTGATCGGCTTCGTATGGAAGACGCTGGTCGAGGCGGCTTTCATGCCGGTCACGTACCTGGTGATCGGCCTCATCAAGAAGCGCGAACCCACCTACCAGGCAGCGCTGGTAGAAGCCGCGCGCTGACTTACGCCACCTCACCGGCCGGGGCCGCGCTGGCAGACTCGGGGCATGACCTCGCCTGACGATTCCAGCGGCGGCCCCAGCAGCAGCCCCAGCGATGGCTCCGTCAACGGGTCCTCCGCGCGGGTCCTGGGCCCGGTGGTCGACGACCAGACCCGCTGCGTCCACTACGCGGGCCCGACGGATGTCATCGCGATCCGCTTCCATTGCTGCGGAGAGTTCTACCCGTGCTTCCGCTGCCACGCCGACACCGCAGACCATTCGCTGTCGGTGTGGCCGCGGGCCGAGTTCGACACCCACGCGATCCTGTGCGGCGCCTGCAAGACCACGCTCTCGATCACCGACTACCAGGCCACCGACGCCTGCCCCGGCTGCGGCGCCGGCTTCAACCCGGGCTGCGAGCTGCACTATCCGCTCTACTTCGAGAGCTGAATCCTTACCATCGCCTTCGCCTCTGACGACGCCTGGGCTCGTAAATCGTCCACCCGTGGCTCGACCGTGGTTGACCGCGTAGTCGACGGATCAGATTGTGGAGCCGCTCTCCCACGGCGGCCCAAGGTCCGCGTTCTGTGCTCGGCGGGAAGAGAGCACTGTCCCGATTCGGGATGCGAAGCGGTTCCCAGTCCGCCGCCCACGGTGCAGCGGTGAACTCCGCACCCGAACGTGAATCACCGACTGACGACCTGCCGGAGCCGTGGCCGCCGAACGAGGACTGGACGTGCCAGTCAGCTCTGGGGTCGACGATGAGCGAACCATCGACAACCGACAGCGTCCACTGGTCCAACTCCTCGAGCAGCCAGGCGGAACCCGAATCGCAGGCATCGCACCCGCAGCCAGGAAGTTCCGCGAGCACGAACGTCTCCTCGCCTGCGGCGATCTCAACGTTCAGCGTCGCTGTGGGATCCGTCGATTCGTACACGAGGAAAGACAGCGGCACCGCACCGTCAGCGCTCCTGTCAACAGTCGGCCAGAGGACCACGGTGGTCAGCGATTGCTCGTAGCTGCCGCGCCACTCAGTCGTCCGGTTCGTCTCACGCCGCGCCCACCCCCGCTCGACGAGCACCGCCACCCAGGCGTCAATCCGCGACTGGATGATGGCGAACTTGCCCGGGTCGAGGCAGCGGCTGTACTCCTTTTTAGCCGGAGACTGGTCAATTGGCCGTCCCGGCCACGGTGGCGTCTGCACGCCGGTAACCGCGAACGCGGCTTCAACCTCATCCAGGAGTTCACACACGTGCTCGGTCAGCAGAGTCGAACTGTCGGTCCACGACACATCTCGGAGGTCGTGATTGCGCTGATGCCACCATGTCTGTGGTCGCGCCCCTGTTTTCGTATCCGGATGGAGGCCGTACGCCGTCCGTCGTGCCAGTTCCTGTTCGAACGTCAGCCTGCGGTCATCCGTCATGCATCAAGTATTTCATCAGAAGCGGCCCGGTGTCGGGCCCCTGTCACCGCCCCGCGTAGTACCGCCCCATGAACTCGGTCTTGTACGCCAGATACGCGTCCGGCCCGGCGGCCATCGCGGCCCGCACGTCGTCGACGAGCCGCACCACAAACGCCAGGTTGTGCAAGGTCAGCAGGGTCTGCCCGAGGAACTCCTTGGCCTTGAACAGGTGGTGGATGTAGGCACGCGAGTACTCTAGCGACACCTCGGAGAACCCGTTCGGGTCGAGCGGTGAGTGGTCGTGCCGGAACTGCGCGCGGGTCATGTTGACGCGACCGTCGAGGGTGTAGATGCCGCCGTGCCGCGCGAGCCGGGTGGGGGCCACGCAGTCAAACGTATCGGCACCGTTCTCTACGGCTGTAAAGATGTCGTCGGGTTCGCTGATCCCCAGCAGATGCCGCGGCCGGTCCTCGGGCAGTTCCTCGGTGCACCAGCCGACGATCGTGCCGAGGTTCTCCTTCTCCAGCGCGCCGCCGATCCCGTAGCCGCCGAACCCGCGCCTCCCCTCGGCTTCGGCGCGGTCGCTCATCTCCACGAGCCCGCGCACGGCCTGTCGCCGCAGGTCCTCGAACTGCGCACCCTGCACGACGCCCCACAGCGACTGCCCGGGCCGATGCGTCCGCTCCAGCGAGAGCCGCTCGTGCTCGTCGAGGCACCGCTGCGCCCAGCGCCGGGTCCGCTCGACCGATCTCTCCTGATACGTACGCGTGTTCATCAGCGTCGTGAGCTCGTCAAACGCAAAAATGATGTCCGCGCCGAGCCCATGCTGGATCTGCATCGACACCTCGGGCGTGAACCGGTGCCGCGAGCCGTCGAGGTGCGAAGTGAAGGTGACGCCGTCCTCGTCGACCTTCGCCAGCCGCCCCTGGTTCTTGTTCGTCGCCGAGTCATCCGGCTTGGCCGCCGCACCCGCCGACATCTCGATGACCTTCTTGAACCCCACCCCGAGGCTCATCACCTGAAACCCGCCGGAGTCGGTGTACGTGGGCCCCGACCAGCGCATGAACTCGCCCAGCCCGCCGGCGTCGTCGAGCACGCCGTGCCCGGGCTGTAGGTAGAGGTGGTAGGCGTTGGCCAACACCGCCTGCGCCCCGGTCGAGCGGACCTGGTCGGGCGTCAGCGTCTTGACGGTGGCCTTGGTGCCGACGGGGATGAACGCCGGCGTCGCGATGTCACCGTGCGGAGTGTGGATGACGCCCGTGCGACCGCCGGAGGTGCCGTCGAGGACCATCCGCTCCCCCACGTCGAAGGTGGTGGGGCGGGTGGAGGGGGGCGCGTGGTCCGACATGCGTCCATCGTGGCACGTCGCGCGCCCGCGCCAGGCGCGGCCCTCGGCGTTCGCCCCACCTAAGATGAGCGGTGGCGGTCAACCCCCGCGCAGTGGAGGGTGGGGGCCGGGACCGACACCCTCGCCACCGCCGTGGCCGGGATCGAAACCGTGTCCACCGCTGCGGTCCGGGTTGCGGCCCCTTTTACAACGACGACAAGAACGACCACGACGACGACAACGACTTCATCAACGACAAGGTTTTCCATGACCGAGGCAGCGGGCCGGAGGCTTTCCCGGCAGGAGAGGCGATCCCAGCTGGTCGGGCTCGGTGTCCGGCTACTGGAGACTACGCCGTTCCACGCCCTGTCCCTCGATGACGTCGCCGAGCGGGCCGGTGTGTCGCGCAGTCTGATGTTCCACTACTTCCCCACCAAACTGGATTATCTGACGGCGGTCGTCCAGTCCGCCGCTGATCACGTGCTGTCGCTGACGGAGGTTCCCGCGGGCGCGACCTCGGGCACGGGCACTGGGGCCGGCGCGGGCGCGGCTGCGGGGGCGGCGAGTGGCACGCGCGCGATCGTCACCGCGTTCGTGCGGTTCATCCAGCGTCGCCGCGACAACTACGTGGCCGTCCTCCGCTCCGGACGGTCGGTGGATCCGGCGCTGGAGAAGGTCGTCGACCTCGTGCACCGGACGATCAGCCTGCGCATCCTGTCCAGCATCGGCGTGGATGATCCGGCGCCGTTGACGCTGGTCCTGACGCGCGCCTGGTTGGCCGGGATCGAGGAGCTCGCGCTGCTGGGCGAGGAGTCGGGCCAGCCCCAGGCGGCGATCATCGACTCAGCACTCGCGACCCTGTACGCGGTGGCGTCCCTGCCGGACTTCGAGGATCCGATCACCCGACCCGGCGAAATGACTCGAGCCCCGGATCTCTGATCGAGATCCGGGGCTCGGCCCTTGGCGGTGGCGGTGGGATTTGAACCCACGGTTGGGGGTTACCCAACAAAGCATTTCGAGTGCTTCACCTTCGGCCGCTCGGACACGCCACCGCGAAGTACGTTACTAGAAACGGGCCCCCGCATAAAAATCGGGCGGCCAGCGGCCCGTTACCTGGCGTTCAGCGACTCATCAAGGACCGCCCTTGCGGGCACACCGTCGCGATTGGCATCGCGATGGGCGTCGCGGTGGGGTCAGTTGTTGCCGGTGATCTTGCTGGCGGCCTCGTTGGCCTTGTCCTTGAGCTTCTCGGCGCCCTGCTTGAGACCCGCGGAGCCCTGGTCGGCCTGGCCCTCGGCCTTGAGGTCGGCGTCACCGGAAGCGGCTCCGGCTGCCTCCTTGGCGCGACCGCCCAGCTCCTCGGCCTTGTTCGAGAACTTGTCTGCAACTCCCATGCGGCGCTCCTCACGAATTGCGGCGCCGGTGCCCGGCGCCTGTCGCCACCGACGATACTGAAGCCGGGTGAACGTTCCCACCGCTTGCGGTCACGATCACATCACCGTCGAACGCGCCACCCGATCACCATCGGGCGCGGCATTCGTTCACCGTCGGGCACGGAAAAAGTCCTCGAGAATCTCGGCGCAGTCGTCCTCGAGAACCCCACCCCGAACTTCGGGCCGGTGCACGAGCCGACGGTCACGGACCACGTCCCACAGCGATCCGCACGCCCCGGTGCGTGGTTCCCAGGCACCGAAGATGATCGTCCCGACCCGCGCCGCCACGGCTGCGCCGGCGCACATCGTGCACGGCTCGAGGGTCACCACGAGCGTGCAGTCCTCGAGCCGCCAGCCGTCGCCCAGTGCGCGGGCGGCCTCGCGCAGGGCGAGCACCTCGGCGTGGGCGAATGGGTCGCCGTCGGCCTCGCGGCGATTGGTGGCGGCGGCCAGTTCGCGGCCGTCCGGTCCGAGCACGATCGCGCCGACGGGCACGTCCTCGGCCGGGGCAGCGGCGGCCACCTCGAGCGCGCGCCGGACCAGGGCCTCGTCGGCCGTGCGCCGCGACGGCGAGCCGCTCACGAGTCGGGCAGGTGCCGATCGAGCTCGTCGGCGAAGCCCATCCGCTCGGCCACGGACTGCAGCTGCTCGTCGGCGTAGAGATCGGTCTCGGAGACGATGATCTCCAGCACGCCCTCCGGTAGCCCGAGATCCTCGAGGATCGCCATGTCGCCCTCGCCCCACGGGTCGGTGTCCTCGAGCTCCTCGTCCGACAGGTCGGGGACCTCCACGTTGAGTTCGTCGAGCACGTCCGCCGCCAGGTCGTAGTCCAGCGCCGCCGTGGCATCCGACAGCATCAGCCGCATCCCGGACGGGCCGGGCCGCAGGATCACGAAGTACTCGTTGTCCACGTCCACGAGTCCGAAGGAGGCACCCTCGGTACGCAGGGAACGCACCTGCCGAGCGGCGTCGTCGAGGCTGTTCAGAGCCGAATCCTCAAGGCGGGTGATATGCCAGGATCCGCCCTCCTGCATCACGCCGAGGGCGTAGCCGGTGACATCGTCATCATCGACATCTCCCCCACTGTCGCGGGAGCTTCGGTCGGAGGTGCTGGCCATGGGCTCAACCGTAGTCGGCTGTGAGAACCTTGTCAGGTGACGACCGAAGGGACCTCCGCGACGCCGCCCCCGACCACTCCTGAGCCCGGGTTCGAGCCGACCGTCTGCGTGCTCGGGGTTGGCCTGATCGGCGGATCGCTACTGCGGGCCCTCGGAGCGAAGCGGGCCTTCGGATGGAACCGCTCCGCCCCCACCGCGGAGGCGGCCACAGCAGCCGGGTTCGACGTCTCCACAGATCTGGCCCACACACTCCGGCTCGCGGCGGAGCGGGACGCCCTCGTCGTCGTCGCCGTGCCCTTACCTGCCCTCGACGCGACACTGGGCGCGGTGGCCGAGCACGCGCCGGGCGTCGCCCTGACCGACGTGATCAGCGTCAAGGCGCCCGTCCTCGCGGCGGTGCGGCGGCACGGGTTGGCGGCGCGATTCGTCGGCGGGCACCCCATGGCGGGCACCGCGCACTCGGGCTGGGACGCGACCGACCCGGCGCTGTTCCGCGGCGCGACGTGGCTGGTAGCGGCCGACGACGACGCCGACCCCCACACCTGGCGACGCGTCGCGGCGATGGCCAGCGAGTGCGGATCACGCCTGGTCGCGGCAACTTCCGTCGAACATGACGCGGCCGTCGCGCGGATCTCCCACGTGGGGCACGTGCTGGCCGAGGCGCTCGCGCTCGCCGGGGCCCGGGGCGGGGATCTGGCTTTGGCGCTGGCGGCGGGCTCGTTCCGCGACGGCACCCGCGTGGCCGGCACCGCGCCGGACCTGGTGCGCGCGATCTGCGAGCCCAACCGCGACGCGTTGCTCGGCGTGCTGGACGAGGTGCTCGCCGACCTGACCGCCGCGCGCGGGTCGCTGACGGCGGAGGGGACGCTGGGGCCGCTGGTCGATGACGGGCACCGCGCGCGCCGCGCCTACGAGGCTGTGCAGGGGGCGCGGGAGTCGCAGGCGGAGCGGGATTCAGACGGCGACGGCGATGGCGATGGGCCGGTCACCATCCGGCCTGGTGCGCCGGGATGGCTGGATGTGCTGCGGGCCGCGGGGGCGCAGGGCCACGCGGTGGCGCTGGCCGACTGACGCGAGCCGATCTGCCCATCAGAGTGCGATCTACCTATCGCACTTCGACCTGCCCATCGGAATGCGACGTGCACAGCGGGCCCCATAGGCAACTCGACATCAGATAGGTAAGTCGAGGCCGCATGGGCAGATCGAGAAGCGATGGGCGGATCGAGGGGGCAGGGGTCCGATCAGGCTCGGCTGCCGGGCCAGCGGCGGGCGAAGTGCGCACCGGTCCGCGTGGGCTCGATCAGACTCGGCGGCTCAGGCCCGGGACCTCGAGGATCATGCCGTCGGGGTCGACGGTGGCGCTGGTCGACGCGGTGGCGGTGATGCCGTGGACGTGCTCGTCATCCGAGGACATGGTGACCGTGTCCTCGGTGACCTCGAGGGTCAGCGAATCCACCGACAGCACATTCGCCTCCTCCGAGCCCTGCTGAGTGTCCAGCCCGAGACGGCGGATCATGAGGCTGGCGAAGAACACGCTGTAAGTGACGTCGACGTCCTTGATGCCGTCGCCACCGACGCGGGAGCGGGTGTCCGTGGGGTCGTCGAGCAGCCAGGCGCCCTCGGCGTCGCGCACCAGGTCGATGGTGCGCTCGTACGCTTCGGTGGTCGAGGTGAGCCGGACGCGGCGCGGCGAATGATCAGCTGCGACCTCCGCCTCGTACTCGACCGTAAAGGCGTCATGATCGGAGTGGGTGGCCGAGACGATGCGTCCACGGGCGCGGATCGTGTCACCCTTCGGAACCACCCTGACCTGCTCGATCACCCTGCCGGTCTCAGAGATCCACGTGTACATGCGGGGGGCCGAGGCACGCTGTGCTTCGGACAGCGGCGCGGGCGACTGAGAAGCATTCACAGACTCCACGGTAGGGAATGAAGTGGGTAAACGCACATCCGCCCCCATCAAACCCTCCGGCACGCCGCTGCTTCGCGGCCGCTTCCAGGGCTGATGGCGGCGGGCAGGCGGCCGGTCTGACAATGACAGACGCGGCCGGATGGTTGCGGGATCAGCAAGCCCGGAGGGCGGCTGGGATCAGCGCGGCCGGAGCTCGACGCGGGCCCGCCGCCACGGGTACAGCGTCACGTTTCGTGCGCGCGGCCACTCGCGACCGCTGCCCACGCGCTCGAGCCGGTACTGCTGCAGCAGCTGCTGCAGGATGACCTGGCCCTCCATCATCGCGAACGACGCCCCGATGCAGCGCCGCGCGCCACCGCCGAACGGCAGCCACGTGGTGGGCGTGGGCACGTCGCCGAGGAATCGCTGCGGATCGAAATCCTGCGGCGACGGATACGCCTCGGCCGAACGGTGTGCCAGCACGATCGACGGCGAGACCGTCACCCCGGACGGGTACTTGCGTCCGCCGACGGTGGTCGGTTCCTGCAGCTCCCGCATCACCATCGGGACCACCGGGTGCAGGCGAAGCACCTCCTTGATCACCGCGTCCAGATACTCGGTGCCGCCCTGCTCCATCTCCTCGACGCACCGATCCTGCACGTCCGGGTGGCGGGCAAGCTCGAGCATCGCCCAGGCCATCGCGGTAGCGGTGGTCTCGTGCCCCGCCGCCACCAGCGTCATGAGCTGGTCGCGCAGCTCCTCATCCGTCAGCCCCTGGGCATCCTCGGCGGAGGCCCGCACCAGCAGCGCCAGCAAGTCGCGACGCTCGGGCAGTGCCGGATCGCGGCGGGCCGCGTCGATCTCCTCACCCAGGAAATCGTGGATGGTCGCCAGGTCGTCGATCTCGCGACGCCACGGCCCGAACCCGTGCAACGCAGGGATGCCCAGCCCGATCATCACCACGGGGCCGGCGTCGACGGCGCGGCCCACGATCGGCCGGATCCGGTCGAGCCGCTTCGAATCGGACACCCCGAACACCACGCGCAAGATGACCTCGAGCGTCAGCTCGTTGAGCAGCAGGTGAGCGCGCACCCGGCCCGAGCGTGGCCAGCGGTCGAGCTGCTGCACCGTCACCTCCTCGACCAGACCGCGGTAGCCGGCGATCTCGCGCCGCCCGAATGCCGGCGCCAACAGCCGCCGGGCCCGCGCGTGCTCGTCGCCGTCCTGCAGCAGCAGTGAATGGTTGCCGAGAAGCGGTCGCAGCAGATCATTGCCCTTGCCCGCGTGGAAGACCGACGGCGAGCCGGCGAACACGTCCTTGACCTGATCCGGCTCGGACAGCGCCACGATCTTTCGCCGATTCGGCGCCATCGTGAGGGTGAACGGCACCCCGTACCGCTTCGCCGCCGCGGGGAAGATCACCATGGGGGCGGACAGCGCGAGCAGCACCTGCACCAGATTCGGGAGCCGGGGCCCCGGAGGTAGACGAACGTCCATGTCGGACACGGTACGAGCACACGGCCGCGAACGCAGCCGGTCGGGCGATACGGAGTTGTCGGCGGACGCCGATCCGGTAATCCGGACCGGCCGGCAGACGCCGATCCGGTCGCGGCTCGGCCCGCCGGCGAGAGGCCTGTCGGGTGATCCGGCCCGGGCGATTCGACGGTCGCGCCTCTCGAGAATGCCCACTCAGAGCGTCCTTGATACGCAACCGGGGCGTCGCCGGACGTTCACCGAAAGGGCCTCGTCGTCGTCGTCAAATTCTCCTAGCGTGGGGCACATGGCTCTGCTCCCCGTGGACATGGACGCCACGCCCGACGACATCGTCAATCTTTTCGCCGTGGACGCCGCAGTGCGCGCGGCGGTCGGACTCGACTACCACCGGCCCACCAGCGCCGCCCTGCACTGGGTGGGCGACGAGGACATGTGGATGGCCCTCGTCCGGCCCGGCGACGGCCGCGCCCTCCTCGCCGGCTGGCACCACGAATTCTCCCTCACCGAGGGCAGCGGACGCGGCGGCGAAGCCGGCACCGACCTCGTGGGCGACGCCCCCGGCTGGTGGCGCCGCGGCGTCGAACACGCCCGCGCCAACGACGGCTTCCTCTACGGCTGGGACGGCACCCGCTGGTGGCGCCTGGACCAGCCCGTCGACGACGGCTTCGACCCCGAACTGTTCCCCGCCACGCCGCTGGCGATGCGCGACATCATCGACGGGCTCGCCGACGACACCCTTCTCGACGCCCCCGACCACGACGACATTGACGCCCTCGTCACCGCCGGGGCCGAGCTCACCGCCGAGCAGCTCGCGGCCGTCCTCCACGCGCCCGACGGCTGGCCCGAGGTCGACATCGAGGCCGGCGTGCGCGCCGCGCGCGAGTTCAGCGCCAACGTTCCCGCCTGAGTGGCGCGACCGGCCGGGGCGCTGCGGGCGGACGGGGTGCTGCGGGCACCTGAGGTCGTGCGCCCGGCCGGGGTGCCGCGGGCGGCCGCGACCTCCCTTCACTCGGGCGTTGGTCGATTTTCTGCCACGATGGTTCCCGTGAGAAGACTCGGCTATGTCGCACTCAAGCGACTCGCCCTCGAGATCCTGGGCTGGACACTCGTGGTGCTCGGCATCGCGGCACTGTTCCTGCCCGGCCCCGGACTGCTCATGCTGTTCTCCGGGATGGTGGTGCTCTCACAGCAGTACGAGTGGTTCGAGCGGAGGGTCGACCCCGTCAAGCGACTTGCCCTCGAAGGCGCCTCGAAGGGCGTGCAGTCCTGGCCTCGCATCGCCGCATCCATGCTCGGCGTGGCCTGGCTGGCCGGGATCGGCATCTTCTGGGGGATGCAGCCGCCGGCTCCCGACTGGTGGCCCCTCAACCCCGAATGGTGGCTGATCGGCGGCTGGGGCACCGGCGGCACACTCCTGTTCTCCGCGGCTGTCGCGTTGGCGCTGATGATCTACTCTTTCCGTCGCTTCCGCGGCAGCCCGTACGACCACTCGGCAGAACTCGAGCGCGAGGCCGAGCGCCACGCTGCGCGGCGGCTCGAGCGCGAGGAGCGACGCCGTGCCCGCCAGGACGCGTCGCACGCCTGAGGCTGGTTGGGCTGGGGGCGGGCTGGCAGGTCGGCTGGGCTGACAGGTCGGCTGGGCCGGCTGGTTTGCAGCCCGGCAACGAGCAGAGGGTTCGGCACAATGCCACTCGACCGATGCGGGCGGAAGTCACTTCTCGTTGGGGGTGCGGCGCGAACGGAGATTGTCACCTCGCTGATACCCAGAGTTTTCCGCGATTGGCTATGATCTAGATCACAGTCGGGACGGCCGGGGCCGCGCCGCGAACCCCTGTGACGACCGTTCCGACATGAGAAGGGTTGCGTCATGACCGTTCAGCTCATCGAGATCACCGAGGACGTCGCCGAACGCATGCAGGTCCTCACCACGCCCTCGTCCTCCCAGGTGGGCGATGCACGAATGATCATCATCGACCTCCTGGGAGCAGCGCCATCGCTGCCGCTCGCAGTGCTGGTCAATGCCGTATGTAATGCCTACGAGGCGCCCGACGGAGAGAAACTCATGGTCGATCTGCGTGACCGCGAGGGGCTCGCCGACGACGAACTGCGCGACGAGCCCGCCCTCAAGCACGTCCGGTGGGTCCGCGCCACGCGAATGGCACTGCACGAACTCACCGGCGTGCGCGAGGTGGAGTGGAGTCAGCCCTCCGACGACCCGGATGAGGTCGACCACCCGGAGATCGAGGTCCTCATGTCCGGCGCGAACCCCCGCGCCTTCCGGATCTACGTCGGCGAACCGCTGCCGGACGGATCCGTGTCACTGCGATAGGGATCAGCGGCCGGGCGCCACTCCTGCGGATTCCCTGCGCCGGGCTGTTGCCCCTGCGGGGCCCACGCCCCTGACTGCTGCGACTGCTGCGACTGCGGAGTCCACGCGCCCGTCTGCTGTGACTGCGGGGTCCACGCCCCCTTTGGCTGTGAGAAGGGCTGCTGCGAAACCGGACCGTGCTGCCCAGCAGCGCCCTGCCCCATCGGCTGGCCCTGCGGAGTCCACGCACCCGCCGGCTGACCGGCCGAGGCACCCGGGCCACCCGGGCCCGCGCCCGCGAAAGGTGACGGGCCGGCGGGGGTGGGGTTGTCGTCGTCGCCCCCTCCTCGGTATCGCACGGCCACCGCCAACATCACGGCACCGACCACGATGAACGACAGCACCCGGAACAGCCCGGGCAGCGTCGCCAGGTCGAGCAGGAGCAGCTTGGCCAGCGCCAGCGCGCCCAGGACGAACCCGAGCTTGCGAGCGTCCGCGACGCGCGGACTGGCGGTGAGCACGAGCCACGCGGCGCAGCAGATCCACAGCACCGTCACCACGAGGTGGGCGGCCAGGAATCCGTTGCGCGAGCCGCCGGCCAGGTCGCCGATCACCACGCCGGCCGCGACGATCATCACCGACAACGCCAGCAGCACCACGACGGCTCCGATCATCACCGCCCGCGACCCGGCGTCGGGGAAGCGCCGCCGGAACCACACGGTCACGACCACCGCGAGCACCGCGATCGCGAACGAGGCCACCACGTCGATGTACGTGAACTCGCCCACCGCGGCCCGCTCGCTCAGCGCGAGGAACGGCTGGTTGACGCCCAGGTAGACGAACACCGCGAGCCCCGCGATGATGCCGGCCACCCACTCCAGCCAGCCGCGGCCCCACCGTCCGGCGGCAAGCGCGTAGGCGATCGCCGTGAGCGTGATCGCCAGCCCCGTGGTGGCGGGCCCGTCGAGCGCACCCCAGGCCGCCACGAGCAGCACACTGCCGACGCAGCCGGTCACCGCGGCCAGGAGCAGCTCGGCGTTGCGGCGCGCGTCGTCGCCGATCAGCGCTGCGCGAGGTGTCGGGGCGCCGGTGGCAGGAGTGGTGCCGCCCACGTCCGGTGTCCCGTCCGCGGGTGCCCCGGTCATCGACGGGTCGTCGCCGGTCAGTGCGGCGCCCGGCACCACCGCCCGCGCGAAGAACACCGCCAGGACCAGGTAGGCCGCAGCCACGAGGAGTCCCGTGGGCCAGCCCGGATCGAGGAGGTCGAGGGTGGGGAGAACGAGCAGGGGAACCGCCCCGGGGACGACGACGAGGGCACCATATTCCGCAACCGGACTGCGACGCGCGGAGTCGTACCAGGCCACCACCAGGGTCACGGCGGCAAAGGCGAGAGCACCCACGATCAAGGCAATCTGGTCACCCAGAAGCCTCGTATCCGAGGTGGTGAGATAGCCGGTGAGCATGAACGCGGGCGGGACCGACCAGATCAGTCGGACCACCAGGCCCAGCCCGCCGGCGAGGACCGCGGTGGCGATTCCGACGATCACGTAGAAGATCGGCAACTCGACGCCGTGCGAGATGAGCGGCGCGAGCGCCATGGTGCCCGCAGCGACCAGGCCCGCCAACACCGCGGATCGCCAGTGATGGGCGAGGATCATGCCGCCGAGCGCCATGCCGCCGACGAGCATGTACGCGGCGATATCCGGGATCCAGCCGTAGAGGGTGCTGCTGGCGATGACGTCGAGCATCCCGGCCGCCAGACCCGTGCCGACCAGCGCCAGGGCCCCCGGGTTGACCGGCCTGTCCTCGGTGGGCTTGTGCCGCGACTGCAGCCACAGCCCCAGCCCGACCAGCACGACCGCCAGGATGCCGGCGCCGATCACGCGGGCGATCGGCGGGAACAGCCCGGCCTGGATCGCCACGACCAGAAGGAATGCGATGCCCGCCAGCATGATCGCGCCACCGAGCGCGGCGATGATCGTCGCGGGGGTCAGACGCGACGGCTTGGCTGGGGCCGGCTGTCCGTGAACCGGGAAGCTCGGCCCCTGCTGGCCGGGCTGCTGCAGAACGGGTCCGCCAGCTCGCCACGGACCACTCGGCTGCGCGGGCGCAGGCCCGGACCGCTGCTGCTGGTATTGGTGCTGCCAGGGCTGCTGGGTCGGTCCGGGCTGGTGAGTCGGTTCAGCCTGCGGAGTCGGCCCGGGCTGGCCAGCAGCG
>DGYFI06202__coassemble_907_pt1 | contig 15166 bp, 14 predicted proteins | sample DGYFI06202__metabat2_low_PE_018 | metagenome-assembled genome bin DGYFI06202
CCGAAGGACACTGGCACCTGAAGCCAGCGCGTCTGCCATTCCGCCACTCGCCCGAGTAACGCTCAAATACGTTAACACGCGCCGAACGGCGCCCACTAATCCGCAGGTGGGAGGGGGTCGCGGCAATTGGAGGCGATCGCGGTCGGGGCGCGGTTCGGACTTTCTCGCGTGCTTAGATCCGACTTCGCCTCTATGATCGACCGGATGCTGCCGACAGGCGGCTCAACCTGTCGTGCCCACCGGGCAGCGACACCACACAGGAGCGCGACGCGAAGTCCGTCGCGGTGGAGGGCAACGGAGAGGAGGCGGACGTGGGAATCGTCGGCAAGTTCGAGAAGACACTGCAGGGCGCCGTGGGCGATGCGTTCGCCCGACTCTTCGGCGGCAAGGTGGTCGCGGCCGAGGTGGAGGCCCAACTGCGCAAGCAGGCGGAGGCGTCCCTCAAGGTCGTCGACGGGCACCTGCTCGTGTCGAACAGCTACACCATCACCCTGGCCCGCTCCGATTACGCCTCGTTCACCGAGGACGAGGCGCTGGCCGTCAAAACTTTCTCCCGCCACCTCTCGGACCACATCTCCGAGCAGGGATGGGAGACGTACGGCCCGGTGGCCGTGACGTTCGTCGAGCGCGACGATCTCCATACCGGGCAGATGCGCATCGACGGGGTCGTGGACCCCGATGCAGTTCCGTTCCATATCTCGGCCGCCGCGCCGGCTCCGGCCCCGGGTCACCCGGCGCCGTCGTCGCCCGGGTCCGATCCTTCGTGGGCGAGCAAGGAGAACAACGACATGCAGGCACCCGCGTCCAATTATCCGGTCGAGTCGCGGTCGGCGTCCCAGGGCGCCGGCTGGGGTGGCCCGTCCGATGCCCCGACCCGCATCACCCAGGGCCGGTCGTCACTGACGGTCACACTGCACCTCGAGGACGGTTCCGGCCGGACGTTCCGCCTCCAGCGGGGCTCCAACCTGCTCGGCCGCGGCCAGGACGCGGCGTTCCGGCTCCCGGACACGGGAGTCTCGCGCCAGCACGCCGACATCCGCTTCGACGGTCGGGAAGCGATCCTGACGGACCTCGGATCGACCAACGGCACCACCGTCAACGGCGGCCCGGTCCAGGACTGGCAGCTCGCCGACGGCGACATGATCCGCGTAGGACACTCGGAGATCGTCGTACGGTTCGACTAGCCTCTAATTCTGCGTAACTCTCCCGGAACCCCCGGGGACGATGACACGTTGATAGAAGTGACCGGACCGATGAGGGGAGAACAGCGATGCAGGGACTCGTACTGCAGCTCTCGCGTGGCCTTCTGCTGGTCCTGTTGTGGCTGTTCATCTACCTGACCCTGCGCGCGCTCAAGACGGACGTGTTCGGCAACGTGGGCATGCGCTCGGGCAACCGAGGTGAGCGCAAGGGCGGCATCTTCAACCGCACGTCCAATGCCATCAGGCATCTGGTGGTCACCCAGGGCGCGCTCGCGGGAACCCGCATCACGCTGACCGAACAGCCGGTCCTGCTGGGCCGCGCCGATTCGTGCACGCTGGTGATAGACGACGATTACGCGTCCAATCAACACGCCAGACTGTCCCCACACGGCCCTGACTGGTTCCTCGAAGACCTGGGCTCGACCAACGGTACCTATCTGGGCAGATCGAGGGTCACCACTCCGATCAAGGTGGAGGCCGGCACGCCGATACGGATCGGCAAGACCGTGATCGAGCTCCGCGCGTGACGCCCGCTCTCGTCTACACCGCGCGTTCCCATCTGGGAATGGTGCGGGAGAACAACGAGGATTCCGCCTACGCGGGTCCCCGACTTCTGGCGCTCGCGGACGGGATGGGCGGTCACGCGGCCGGGGAGATCGCCAGCCAGTTCGTGGTCGCGGCCCTGGCCAAGTTGGACGAGGACGAGCCGGGCCAGGACCTCACCGGCACCCTCACCCACGCACTCACCATCGGCAACGAGGCGATCGCGGCGCACGTCGAGGCGCACCCCGAGACCGAGGGCATGGGCTGCACCGCCACGGCGCTGCTGTTCGACGGCCGCCGGATGGGCCTGATCCACGTCGGCGATTCGCGCGCCTACCTGCTGCGCGACGGCACGCTGTCGCAGATCACCAAGGACGACACGTTCGTGCAGTCGCTGGTCGACCGCGGCGAACTGTCGGAGGATGAGGCGCACTCGCATCCGCGCCGCTCGCTGATCCTCAAGGCGCTCACGGGCGAGCCGGTCGAGCCGACCGTGGTGACGCGCGAGGCCCGGATCGGCGACCGCTACCTGCTCTGCTCGGACGGCCTGTCCGATCCGGTGAGTACCGCGACCATCTCCGAGACCCTCGCCACCGGCACCCCCGACGAGGCCGCCGACCGTCTGGTGCAGCTGGCCCTGCGGTCGGGCGGGCCGGACAACATCACCGTCGTGGTGGCGGACGTAGCCGATTCGCCGCGCAACACGCCCACCATCCCGGTCGTGGTGGGCGCCGCCTCCACCGACGAGCCAGGGGTCGTAGATCCGGCCGCCGATCCGTACTCCGGAACCGCCGCGGGTAAGGCCGCCGCGTTCTCGCGCGCCCAATCCGCGTCACGGACCGGCGCCGCGGGAGCCGCCGGAGCCGCCGGAGCCGCGGGGGCGGCCGGAGCAGCCGCGGCCTCGGGTGGTGCCCACGGTTCGGACGTCGCCGACAGCAACGCCGGTGGCACGTCCGGCTCGAAGCGCGGCCGCAAGTCCAAGGGCCGCGGCCGTGGCGGGCGCGCCGCAGGAGCCGCCGGAACCGGTGGTGCCGCCGGCGCAGGACAAGACCATGACGACGACGACAACACCGACGCGGACGCCGACCCACCCCGGGGCAGCCGCTGGCGTTTCGCCCTGAGCGTCGTCGGGGTACTCGTCGTCATCGCCGGAATCGTCGGCGTGTCAACCCTGCTCATCCGCAGCAACTACTTCGTCACGGAACAGGACAGTCAGGTCGTGGTGAAGAGAGGGATCTCGGGCGACGTGTTCGGGATCTCCCTGTCCTCGGTGGCCCGCATCGCGTGCCTGACCCCGGAGGGCACCCTGACCATGCACGATCCGGACTCGATTCCCACCAACTGCGACGTGTTCACCCTCGGCGACCTGCGCGAACCCGCCAGGGAAACCGTCCGCGCCGGCATGCCGTCAGGCAGTCTCGCCGAGGCCAACGCCCAGGTGGCCCGGCTCGCGCAGGACAATCTCCTGCCCCCGTGTGAACCCGAGGAAGCCGCACCCCGCGCGGGTGAGCGTGGCGACGGTGATGCGCCGTCGTCGTCGTCAAATACTCCCGACGAGCCCGGCGAACCCGCACCTGACACCGACCGTCCGACCCGCGGCGCCGATGAGCCCGCGCCCGGCGCGGACGATCCCGCCGACCGCAATGACCCCGGCGCGGACGATCCCGCCGATCCGGACGCTCCTACCGACCCCGACGCGGAGGGCGACGAGCCGTCTCCCACCGCGCGCCCCACCCCGCCGCAGGTACCGGGGGAGAACTGCCGGGCGGTGAGCTGACATGACCGGTCCCGCAACCAATCCCCGCGGGCAGGCGATCCCCGACCGTCCGCGCCGCGGCAAGGAACTCGTCCTGCTGGTCGCCGCCACGGTGATCGTCGGGTTCTCGCTGCTCATCGTCCAGCTCGCGCAGGAACAGGAACTGTCGCTGTCGCTGCTATGGATCACGCTCGCGTTCCTCGGACTCACCGGCGTCGCGCACCTGTTGATCCGCTGGCTGGCCCCCTACGCCGACCCGGTGCTGCTGCCGTGCGCCGCCCTGCTCAATGGGCTCGGGCTGGTGCTCATCTACCGGCTCGACCTCACCTACACCGCCAGCGCCGTGGCCAGCGGCAACGACCCGCCCGGCATGGACGTCACCCGGCAGCTGCTGTGGGCCCTCATCGGGCTCGCGGTGATGGCGATCGTCCTGTTCTTCCTGCGTGACCACCGTGTCCTCGCCCGCTACGGCTACACGACCGGCTTCGCGGGGCTCGTGCTGCTGGCGATCCCCGCCGTGCTGCCCGCCCGGTTCTCCGAGATCAACGGCGCCAAGAACTGGATCATCCTGCCCGGCTTCACCATCCAGCCCGGCGAGTTCGCCAAGATCCTGCTCATCGTGTTCTTCGCGTCGATCCTGGTGGAGAAGCGGGAGCTGTTCACCACCGCCGGCAAGCGTGTCCTGGGCGTGGACCTGCCGCGCGCGCGTGACCTCGGTCCGATCATCGTGGCCTGGATGCTCTCGCTCGGCGTGCTCGTGTTCAACACCGACCTCGGCATGGCGCTGCTCATCTTCGCGACCGTGCTGACCATGCTGTACGTCGCCACCGAGCGGGTGAGCTGGCTGCTCATCGGCGTGGTCCTGGTGGCGATCGGCGGCGTGCTCGCCTACCTGCTGTTCGGGCACGTGCGTGTGCGGTTCCAGATCTGGCAGGACCCGTTCGCCTATTTCGACACCGGCGGCTACCAGCCCTCGCAGGCGCTGTTCGGGCTCGCCTCCGGCGGGATGGGCGGCACCGGGCTCGGCAACGGCCGGCCCGACCAGGTGCCGTTCGCGAACACCGACTTCATCACCTCGACCATCGGCGAGGAACTGGGCCTCATCGGCCTGGCCGCCGTGCTCATGGTGTATCTCATCCTCGTGCTGCGCGGGATCCGCGTGGGCCTGACCATCCGCGACAGCTTCGGCAAGCTCGTGGCCGTGGGCCTGGCGTTCACCTTCGCGGTCCAGGTGTTCGTGGTGGTCGGCGGCGTGTCCACGCTCATCCCGCTCACCGGCCTGACCCTGCCGTTCATGGCCTACGGCGGCTCCAGCCTGCTCGCCAACTACGCACTGCTCGCGATCCTGCTGCGGCTGTCCAACGACGCACGCCGCCCGCTGCCCACCCCGCGCCAGGCCCCCTCCCTTGCCGATGCCGCCACCGGCATGATGCGCAGCTCCCGACCCGGGAAGAGCGGGTGAGCGCGGCATGAACGCAGCCATCCGCAGAGTCGCCGTTGCCGCCATGATCATGGTGGTGGCGCTGCTCCTCCAGCTCACCTGGGTCCAGGTCTTCCGCGCCGACGAACTGCGCGCCGACTCCCGCAACACCCGCATGCTGCTCGACGAGTACTCGCGCCAGCGCGGGCAAATCACCGCCGGCGGCCGCGTGCTCGCCATGTCGCTGCCCGCCGACGGGCGGTTCGAGTTCGAGCGCACCTACCCGACCGCGCCCTACTCGTTCGGCCCTACCGTCGGCTACTACTCACTGCAGTACGCGACCTCCGGCATCGAACATTCCCAGGACGCCTTCCTCAACGGCTCCGACCCGCGCCTGCTGTCCCAGCGCATCACCGGCCTCATCTCCGGGCGCACCCCGCAGGGCGGCAACGTCGAGCTGACCCTCGACCCCGTGGGCCAGGAGGTCGCCTACGAGGCGCTCCAGCGCGGCGCCGGGCAGGGCCCGTTCGTCGGTTCCGTCGCAGCCGTCCGGCCCTCGACCGGCGAGGTGCTCGCGCTCGCGTCCACCCCGTCGTTCGACCCCAACATGCTCTCCAGCCAGGAACAGACCGTCCGCAGTGAGGCGATGGAGCAGATCGACGCGAGCCCCGACCGGCCGCTGCTCAACCACGCCACGCAGCAGTCGCTGCCTCCCGGCTCGACCATGAAGGTCATCACCACCGCCGCCGCCCTCGAGCAGGGCATCGGACCCGATTCGACCTTCTCCGGGGCCGACCGCATCCAGCTCCCCGGCACCTCCACCTACCTGCAGAACTACGCCGGCCAGACCTGCGGCGGCGGAACCGTCACTCTGCGCACCGCCTTCGAGCTGTCCTGCAACGTGCCCTTCGTCGAGCTCAGCCAGCAGGTCGGCGACGAGGCGTTCACCGACATGTCCGCCCGGTTCGGGGTCGACGGCACCGCGCCGGAGGACTTCGGCATCCCCGTCAGCCCGTCCGGTCTGGGCCAGATGGACGACGCCGCCCAGTTGGCCATGAGCGCCATCGGGCAGAGCGATGTCCGCATGACCACGCTGCAGAACGCGATGGTCGCCGCCACCATCTCCAACGGCGGGGTCCGCATGCAGCCCCAGCTCATCAAGGCGCTGACCGCGCCCGACCTGTCCGTCGTCGAGGGATTCACCCCCGAGGACGCGGGCCGAGCCCTCACCGATGAGCAGGCCGGCACGATGACCGAGCTCATGATCGGCGCGGAGGCCCACGCCGGAGGCGGACTGCCCGGGGTGACCGTCGCCTCCAAGACCGGCACCGCGGAGCACGGCGTCGACGCCTCCGAGTCCATCCCCTACACCTGGTACATCGCCTTCGTGCCCGGTGAGGACATCGCGGTGGCCGTGGCCATCGAGTCCGGGCCGGGCATCAGCCGCGACACCGTCGGCGCCACCTACGCCGCGCCCATCGGGCGCGAAGTGATGGGCGCACTGCTGGGTGGTGCACCATGAGCCTGAATTCCGGCGCGGTCCTGTCCGACCGCTATCGACTCCAGCGACTGATCGCCACCGGCGGCATGGGTCAGGTCTGGGAGGCCGACGACTCCGTGCTCGACCGCCGGGTCGCGGTCAAGATCCTCAAGCCCGAGTTCTCCTCCGACCCCGAGTTCGTGGACCGGTTCCGTTCCGAGGCCAAGGTCACCGCCCGGATCTCCCACCCCGGGATCGCGACCGTGTACGACTACGGGCAGATCACCGATCCCGCCTCCGGCAGCCCCCTGTCCTACCTGGTGATGGAACTCGTCGTGGGCGAGCCCCTGTCCGACGTGCTGGCCCGCGAAGGTCAGTTGCCTCTCGGGCACACGCTCGACATGCTCGAGCAGACCGGACGTGCCCTCAACGCCGCCCACGCGATCGGACTCGTGCACCGGGACGTCAAGCCGGGCAACATCCTCATCACGCCCGCCGGTCAGGTGAAGCTCACCGACTTCGGCATCGCCAAGTCCATGGGCGCCTCGGCCGTCACCCAGACCGGGATGGTCGTGGGCACCGCCCAGTACATCTCGCCCGAGCAGGCGATGGGCCACCACACGACCCCCGCCGGCGATGTCTACTCGCTCGGGGTGGTGGGCTACGAGTGCCTCGCGGGGCGGCGGCCGTTCGTGGCCGATTCACCCGTGACCATCGCGATGAAGCACGTCCGTGAGTCGCCCGAGCCACTGCCGGACTCCGTGCCCGAACCCGTCCGGCGGGTCATCGCCGAGGCCATGGTCAAGGACCCCGCCCAGCGGTACCCCGACGGCGGGGCCTTCGCCGATGCCGTCGCCGACGTGCGCTCCGGCCGCGATCCCCGGCCGCCGAGTGCATTCGCCGCCGCGGCGGGTGCCTTCGGTGCCGGTGCCCTCGGAGCCGCCGGCGGCGGGTCCGACACCGCCGCCACACACATCATCCCCGACGGCACCGGCCGCCAACCCTCCCAGCAGGGACCCACGCCCACCCGGCAGTTCACCCAGGCACAGCCCGGCGCAGCCCACGGCCAGCGTCCCCCGACGCAGGGCGGACCCAGGCAATCCGGCCCCCCACCGGCAGGCCCCCGCCCACAGGTCGCGCCCGCACGTCGATCCGGGCCACCGCCGACCAACGCGCGCCCCGCCAAGCGTCAATCGAATGCCGGGTGCGTGGGCTGGTTCCTCGTGGTGTTCCTGCTGGTTGCTGCTATCGCCGTCGCCGCGGCTGCCGCCCTGTCCAGCGCGGGCTTCTTCGGCCCCGGCGGACTCTTCGGCGGCACCAGCACCACACCCACCACGCCCACGTCGCCACCGGTGACCATCACCACCACACAGACGCCGACCCAGCAGCCTGAGCCGACACCAACCCCGACCCAGGCACCGACGCCGACCCCCGAACCGAGTCCCACACCCACCGAGGGCACCCCGCCACCGGATCTGGGCGAGGTCCTCGACTCGCTCACCGCGGAACTCAATTCGCTCGCGCCCCAAGGCGGACAAGGGCAGGGCGGACAGAACGGTCAGGGCTTCGGTGGTCAGGGACAGCCGGGTGCCGGTGCAGCCGGCGAAGGGGGTGAGCGCGGATGACCACACCGTCAATCCTCGCCGGACGCTACGAACTCGGCGACACCCTCGGATACGGCGGCATGTCGGAAGTCCACCGGGGCCGTGACACGGTCCTCGGTCGTGACGTGGCCGTCAAGGTCATGCGGCCCGAGCTTGCCCGGGACGAGACCTTCTACCAGCGGTTCCGACGCGAAGCCCAGAACTCTGCGTCCCTCAATCATCCGTCGATCGTCGCGATCTACGACCAGGGCGAAGAACCCACGGCCGAGGGTGCGCTGCCGTACATCGTCATGGAAATCGTCGAGGGTGACACCCTGCGTGACATCGTCAAAATGGACGGCGCGATGGAGGTCGACCGGGCCCTCGGCGTGATGGCAGATGTGTGCGGAGCCCTGGATTTTTCCCACAAGAAGGGCATCATCCACCGCGACGTCAAGCCGGCGAACGTCATGATCTCCCGCGACGGTGCGGTGAAGGTGATGGACTTCGGCATCGCCCGCGCCGTCAGCGATTCCACATCCAGCCTCACCACCACCTCCTCCGTTCTCGGCACCGCCCAGTACCTGAGCCCGGAGCAGGCCCGCGGCGAGACCGTGGATGCCCGCTCGGACCTGTACTCGGCGGGCTGCGTCCTCTACGAGATGGTCACCGGCGTGCCGCCCTTCACCGGGGAATCTCCGGTCGCCGTGGCCTACCAGCACGTCCGCGAGACGCCACAGCCTCCGTCGGCGGTGAACCCCCAGGTCAGCCGGTACGTCGATGCTGTGATCATGCAGGCGATGGCCAAGAATCCGGACAACCGTTACGCCACCGCGGGCGAGATGCGATCCGACCTGTTGGCAGTACTGACCGGCTCTCGACCCTCCGCTCCCCTGGTCCTGTCCGACGACGAACTAGACGACGACCAAAGGCCCGACGCCCCGCACGGGTTCACCGGGGCCGGTTTCGCCGCCGGGGGATCCGATTGGTCGTCGCCGTCCGAGGCCGCTACCGAAGCTCACGATCTGAACGGTCTGTACGGGACCAGCTCGGCCGGCGGCGCAGCGGCCGGGGGCGCGTCAGGTCAGGCAGCAACCGCCGGGCCCTCCGAGCAGGCCCCGACACGGCATCGCAGCTCCGACACCGAACGCCGGTCTCGCCCGCGAGCCGTAGTGATCGCCCTGTCGGTACTTCTGGTGCTGGGTGTCATCGCCGGTGTTTCGATCTGGGCGACCGGGGACAACGGCCCCGGGTCGTCTGAGCAGCCCCAGCAGGAGGTCTCCATCCCCGAGGTCGCCCAGCGTCCCGTCGAGGAGGTCGTGGAGGAGCTCACCGCCCTCGGTCTGGAGCCGGTCCAGGTGCCGCAGACCGACATGCACATCCCCGTGGGTCACGTGATCTCCTCCGACCCGATCGCCGGCAAGCGACTCGCGGTGGGGTCGGAGATCACCCTGGTGGTCTCCACCGGTAAACCAATCCTGTCGGTGCCGAACGTCATGGGCATGTCTCCCGGCGACGCCCGCCGCGCACTCGAAGAGGCCGGCTTCCAGGTGATCCCGGAGAACGAGGCGCGGCCGTCGACGGAGGGGGACCAGGACAAGGTCGTCGATTCCGATCCTCCGCCCGGCGCTCAGGTGCCCGCGGATCAGCCGGTCAGGTTGACGGTGGGCTCCGGGCCCGAGGAGCTGCAGGTGCCGGGCGTGGTGGGCCAGAACGTCGATTCTGCCCGGGCGACACTCGAGTCCGCCGGTTTCAGGGTGGACACCCGACGTGTCGACGGCACCGCGCCCGAAGGGCAGGTGGTCGAGCAGTCCACCGCCGCCGGCCAGACCCAGCTCAAGGGCGCAACGATCACCATTCAGGTGTCCGCCGGCAACCGGTTCGAGATGCCCAACATCGTGGGCGACACGGTCGACGAGGCGTTGGCCAAGCTGGAGCAGGCCGGCTGGCGCGGCGGCCGCGGGCAGCTCGTCGAGCTCCCCCAGAATGATCCTGACCTCGCCCGCGTCGGCCAGATCTACTCGCAGCAGCCGCCCGTCGGGGTGGCCGGGGTGAACGATCAGGTCGTCGTCCGGGTCATCCGGTTCGGCCTGGTCCCGGGACCCGGCTGAGCCACACCGCTCGCCGTGACGGGCGGGGACGACACAAAGCCACCGACCCCACCGGCCAAGCTGGCCGCCAGGACCGGGACGGCCCGTCAGGCCAGTGCCGCTCCCCGGGTGCGGGCGAGTTCCGCCTCGAGGCCGGCCACCAGGGATTCCGAAGGCCGCTCACCGCACATGCCGAGCCAGTTCGCGAGCATCCGGTGCCCCCCGTCACTCATCACCGACTCGGGGTGGAACTGCACCCCGTGGATCGGCAGATCGCGGTGCCGCATGGCCATGAGCAGTCCCGATTCGGTCCAGGCCGTGGCCACCAGTTCGTCCGGCAGCGTCTCGGGCAGCACGGTGAGTGAGTGGTAGCGCGTCGCCGTGAACGGGCTGGGGATTCCGGCCAGGACGCCCGAGTCCTCGTGGGTGACCTGGCTCGTCTTGCCGTGCATCAGCTCGGCGGCCCGGTCGACGGTCGCGCCGAATGCCTCACCGATCGCCTGATGCCCCAGGCACACTCCGAGCACGGGGACTCCGGTGCGGGCTCCGGTCTCGATCAGCGGGATCGTCGCCCCGGCACGGTCCGGCGTGCCGGGGCCCGGGCTGAGCAGGATGCCGTCGAATTGTCCCGCCACCTCGGCCAGGACCGCCGGATCGTTGGCGCCGTCCGGGCCGTGGAATCGCTCGTCGTCGTTCCTCCATACCTCGCACTGCGCGCCCAACTGTCCCAGGTACTGGACGAGGTTGTAGACGAAGCTGTCGTAGTTGTCGACGACGAGGATGCGCATAGGTGCAGCGTACTGCGCCGCGAGGAGGTGAACGTCACGGGCGGGACTTGGTAGGGTGTCACAGACATCCCCCAGCAGTTCGAGGTCTCCATGCCCAAGTCAAAGGTCCGGTCGAAGACCGAGTACACCGATGCCGCAGTCAGCCGCACGCCCGTCAAGGTCAAGGGCTCTCCGACGCCGCGGTGGTACCTGATCCTGATGCTCGGGCTGATGATCATCGGTCTGGCGTGGCTGGTTGTGTACTACATCGCCGGTGAGCAGATCCCGTTCATGATGGCGCTCGAGACGTGGCAGAACTTCGCCATCGGCTTCGGTCTCGCGGTTGTGGGCCTGCTCATGACCATGAATTGGCGCTGACGAACAGGTCATTTCCCAGGGCCGCGGCTCGCCACAGCCTTCATCCACAGCTTCTTCCACAGATCACCCCCCGCACAGTGCGGGGGGTGATCTGCATTTACCTCAAGTCGCCTCATTTGCGCAGGTCAACACACGTTTATTTTCCTGTGTTGCGCGTTGACCTGCGAATTCTCACACCCTCACACGTTGTGGATAACTCCCTCCACACTGGGGAAAAACAATATTTGACGACGACGACGACACCGCCGCAGGTCGGGAGCGCACCGGATCGAACGCGTTTCGAACTCCACGCGTGTTATTCATTCACAGTGTGGATAACGCCTGTGGATAAGGGAGGATGACGGGCATGAGTGGTCGAGCAACTTCCGGAAGCAAGGGCACAGCGCTGTCATGAGTGGTCGCAACGTGACTGGTCGGGGGTCAGAGGGCGGGCCGAGGGCCGATTCGTGGTCACCGGGCACGCTGTGGCCGGCAGTGCTGATCGTGCTCGGTCTGGGCCTGGTCGTGGCCGGGATGCTGCGTCAGGAACCGCTGGCGCTGCTGCTCACCGGCCTGGCGGCGCTGATCCTCATCCCCACGGGGGTGTCCCAGTTGCTGCGGCGGCCGCGTATCGAGGTGGTGGACGGTCAGCTGGCGATCAAGAAGCTGAGCGGAACGATGTTCATCCCGCGCGAGGAGGTCGTGGAGGTGCGGGCGCTCGGTACGGCCCGGTGGGGTGCGCGGCAGCACCTCATGCGACTGGAGTACATGGACGAGCAGGGACGCGAGCAGCTCGACGTGTTCACCCGCATGGATCTCGGTACGGATCCGCGGGATGTGGTGGAGAGGTTGGAACGTCTCGGGTTCCGGAGCCGTCCGGCCCGGAAATGACCTTCCGGATCGTCGGGCACTACTTCCACCCGTCCGACTGACGATTCCATCCGGCCGGCTAACACTTCAGCCGGGCCGACGATCCTTACGCCCGGTGCTTCGCCCTCAGTTGCCTGACAGCGCCGCGCCGGCGAGTTCGGAGAGCAGTGCCTGACCGGCGACCCAGGCGAGAACGCCCAGCGCCACGGCCACCACGGCGTAGGCGATCCAGGAGACCACCTCGCGGCTGGCCCGGCTCGTGCGGGCGGGCAGCTTGCGGGGTAGGACGACCAGTGCGAGCGCTGCGATCGCGCCCACGACGAGCCCACCGAGATGGGCCGCCAGCGAAATTCCCGGGACGAAGATGCTGATGCCGATGTTGAGTGCCAGCAGGACCGCGACGCCCTTGATGTCCAGGCGCATGGTCATCGCGACGATCGCGTAGGCGCCCATCATGCCGAAGATCGCCCCGGACGCCCCTGCCGTGAGGGCGGTCGGGCTGAACTGCAGCACGGCGACGGATCCGCCGACCGCCGAGATCAGATACAGGGCCAGGAAACGCAGATGTCCAATACTGCGCTCGATGCCGATGCCGAGAATCCACAGCATGTACATGTTGAGCAGAAGGTGCACGGGCCCGAAGTGCTGGAATGCGGACGTCAACAGTCGCCACCACTCGTCCCACACCACCACCACTGGTGGGAAGAGCGCGGTGGCCTCGAACAACGACGAGTAGTGGTTGCTCATCAGGCTTCGCGACTGGACCACGGTTGCGAGGTAGACGGCGAGGTTCGCGGTGATCAGCCACGCGGTGACGGGCTGGAGGCGGAAGAAGCGCGAGAGTGCGCCGCCACGGCTGGTCTGGGTGCTCATGATGTCCGGTGCTCAGTGGATGCGGTGGGTTCCCGGGATGCGGTTGTCCCGGCGTGTGGTGGCGCCCTGATGAAGGGTCGTGCTCCGGGTCGTGCGCCGGGGCGTGGTGTACCCTCACGACCGTGGCACACCGAGAACACGACGGCGCGGGCCCGGTCCGCCCGGTACCCGCGCCGTCATCCGACCGAAGTGGCCGGTCAGGAAATGGCGATCGACTCGATCACGACGTCCTCGGTCGGGCGGTCCATCGCGCCTGTCCGGGTCGTGGCGATCTCGTCGACGACCTTCTGCGAGGCCTCGTCAGCCACCTTGCCGAAGATGGTGTGGCGGTTGTTCAGGTGCGGGGTCTGCCCCACGGTGATGAAGAACTGCGATCCGTTCGTGCCCGGGCCGGCATTGGCCATGGCCAGCAGGTAGGGCTCGTTGAACTGCAGCTCCGGGTGGAACTCGTCCTTGAACTGGTAGCCCGGGCCGCCGCGACCGGTACCGGTCGGGTCGCCGCCCTGGATCATGAAGCCGGAGATGACACGGTGGAAGATCGAACCGTCGTAGAACGGGCCGGTCTTCTCGCCCTTGGCGTTGGCCTGCGAGTAGTCCTTGGAACCGTCGGCCAGGCCGACGAAGTTCTGGACGGTCTCCGGGGCATGGTTGCCGAACAGTTCGACGACGATGTCACCACGGTTGGTGCGGATGGTTGCGTTCTGCGTTGCGATGCTCACGCCTGCCATCCTGCCACGCAGCGCGGACAGTCATCGGCGGAGAGGCGAATGCGATCCCCCGCGACCCCGACCGGAGTGGCCCGGCGGGCACGTCGTCGGTGGTCGGTGCCGGACACTTGTGCAACCATCGTTGTATGAGCAAACGAAGCGATCGCGCTGCCGAACGCAAGGCTGTCAAGCAGGCCGAGAAGGATCTCAAGCACGCCGGTACCGCTGCCCGCAAGGCATTCGACCTGAAGGATCCGCGGTTCCTCGGCGAGGCCGCGGTGGCCGCCACCCGTGGACCGGTCGGACTCGCCCTCTTCGGAGCCAGCCGTGGCATCCAGGTGGTCCGGGACCGTCGCGCCGAACAGGCCGAAGTTCTCAGCGAGCTGGCCTCGGACGCGAAACTCCACGCCGATACGCTGCGGGAGAAGACCTCGGTCCTCGCGGCTCCCCCGCAGCGGAAGAAGCCGCTGCGTCGATTCGCGCCGCTGCTGATCGTCGGCTTGGCCGGCGGTGCCGCCGTCGCGGGTGCCACCGCCTACTTCCTTCGCGATTCGGGCTCCCCAGCCTCCTCCCCCACCCCGGCTCCGAAGCCGCCGGCGAACCCCGCACAGTCCCCGGCACCCGGCAGCGCAACGCCCGGCCCGGCTGCAGGTTCCGCACCGCAGCCCTCCGATGACTCGGTCACCGGCGAGGACACGAAGATCGACGCTGCCGATCCGGAGGGCCCAGCCGATCAGCAGATCGACTCCTCCCCCTCGGCCGGCAGCTCAACACCCGGCCCTGCCGCCGGATCGGCACCGCAGCCGTCCGACGACGAGTGACCGAACCGTCACCGCAGGACGATCCGCCCGCACTGCGGGTCGTCACCTCTCCGCTGGGCCAGCTCGGTCCACTTGACGTCCACGCGTTGTACAAACTTCGCGTGGACGTCTTCGTGGCGGAGCAGGACTGCCCTTTTGCAGAGATCGATGACACGGACGCGAACCCGGAGACCACGCACGTGCTGGCCTGGGCGCCCGGTCGCGATTCGTCGGAGCTCACGGCCACGCTGCGTGTCTACGGTGGCGACGGTGTCATGCACATCGGTCGCGTGTGCACGGCCCCGCAGTGGCGTGGCCGTGGGATCGCGGCACGACTGATCCGCACAGGACTCGAGTTGTGCGGGGACCAGCCGGTCGAGATCGGGGCGCAGTCCCACCTGGAGCAGTGGTACCGGCAGTTCGGATTCAGCCGGTCGGGTCCCGAGTACCTCGACGGGACCATCCCCCACGTTCCGATGCGTCGCGACCTCCTAGGATGAGATGTAGACCACCCCTCCCACTTCATCCGAGGACCACACATGACGTCTGACGCTTCCTCAGGTTCGCTGGTCAAGGCACTGTTGCCTGAGAGCGAGATGCCGACCCACTGGTACAACATCCAGGCGGATCTCCCCGAGCCGATGGCCCCTCATCTGCACCCGGGCACCAAGGAACCGCTCGGCCCCGAGGATCTGGCACCGCTGTTCCCGATGGCGCT
>DGYFI06202__coassemble_958_pt1 | contig 14528 bp, 15 predicted proteins | sample DGYFI06202__metabat2_low_PE_018 | metagenome-assembled genome bin DGYFI06202
AGCTACGGACTTTTAATCCGCAGGTCGCCGGTTCGAGCCCGGCTGGGGGCACCACACCGGCGCTCGAGTCGGGCCACACACCGGGCCCAACTCAGGCCTCACGCAGGCCCGCGCCCCGGCCCCACTCCCCCATCGGCCACGACGTCATTTTGGACGTGCCCGCCGATCGCTGGGACACTTTTGTCATGTCCGCTCCCACTGCACCTGCTGCCCCCGCCCTGCGCATCGGCCCGTACGAGCTCGCCTCGCCGGTCGTCCTGGCGCCGATGGCCGGGGTCACCAACGTCGCGTTCCGCACGCTGTGCCGCGAGTTGGAGATGGAGCAGCAGGGCACGGTGTCGGGTCTGTATGTCTGCGAGATGGTCACGGCCCGCGCCCTGGTGGAGCGCCAGCCGGCGACCCTGCACATGGCCTCGTTCGCTCCCGAGGAGTCGCCGCGGAGTCTGCAGCTGTACACGGTGGATGCCGAGTACACATACCAGGCCGCCAAGATGATCGTGGACGAGGATCTCGCGGACCATATCGACATCAATTTCGGTTGCCCGGTCCCCAAGGTCACGCGTCGCGGCGGCGGGTCGGCGATCCCCTACAAGCGTCGACTGTTCCGCTCGATCGTGGCGGCCGCGGTCCGCGCGACCGAGGGCACGGACATCCCGGTCACGGTGAAGATGCGGGTGGGGATCGACGACGAGCACCACACCCATCTCGACGCCGGGCGGATCGCCGTGGAGGAGGGCGCCCAGGCGGTCGCCTTGCACGCCCGCACCGCCTCGCAGCGTTATTCGGGCGAGGCCGATTGGTCGCAGATCTCCCGCCTCGTCGAGCACGTCGGCGCCATCTCGGATGTGCCCGTCCTGGGCAACGGCGACATCTTCTCCGCCGATGATGCGGTGCGGATGGTCGAGCAGACCGGGTGCGCCGGAGTCGTCATTGGTCGTGGCTGCCTGGGCCGACCGTGGCTGTTCTCCGAGCTCGCGGCCCGCCTGGCCGGCCGCGAGGCACCGACCCCGCCGACCCTCGGCGAAGTCTCGCGCATCATGTACCGCCACGGCGAGCTCCTGGCGCAGCATCACGGCGAGGACAAGGGGATGCGCGACATCCGCAAGCACGTCGCCTGGTACCTGCGGGGCTTCCCGGCGGGCTCCGACCGGCGCGTGGCACTGTCTGGCGTCCGGACGCTCGACGATTTCGCGGAGATGCTCTCGGAGCTGCCTGCGGACGAACCGTTCCCGGCCGACGGTTACGGTCCGCGCGGCCGTCAGGGCTCCCCCGGCAAGGTGCTGCTCCCGGAGGGCTGGTTGGACGATCCGGAGGACGACGCGGTGGCGCTCGAGGGCGCCGACGCCCAGAACTCGGGCGGCTGATACCCCAGCATCCCAGATATTAACCGCACGTTCACAGCCGCTCCGGAACGTGCGGTTGACATGCAGGTATGCTGGCAGAATGCGTCTAGTTTACTCCGAAGAACTTGCGGACCTCGCCACCTCGATGGCTGGCATGTGCTCGTTGGCGACGGACAACATGGAGTTGGCCACCCACGCGCTGCTCCAGACTGATCTGCCGTCCGCAGAGAAGGTCCTCGAGTCCAACTCGGAGATTGCACAGTTGGCGTCGGAGAACGAGGAGCGCGGCTTCGCGCTGCTGGCCCTGCAGGCACCGGTCGCCCGCGATCTGCGCCAGGTCGTCACGTCCATCCAGCTGGTCCAGGACCTCGTCCGCATGGGCACACTGGGCAGCCATGTCGCGAAGATCGTGCGTCGCCGCCACCCGGAGGCAGTCCTGCCCGAGCCGGTGAACGGGTACTTCGCCGAGATGGGCCGCGTCGCGGTGTCGTTGGGCCGTGCGGCCACGGAGGTGCTGCTCAACCGGGATGCGGACCAGGCGGCCACGCTGGCCGAGCAGGACGATGCGGTGGATGACCTCCGCCGCCACCTGTTCACGCTGCTGACCGTGCGGGAGTGGAAGTACGGAGTGGCGGCGGCGGTGGATGTCACCCTGCTGGCCCGTTACTACGAGCGTTTCGCCGACCATGCGGTCGAGGTCGCGCAGCGCGTGATCTTCCTGGCCACGGGTGAGTACCCCACTATCGGTGAGGACGATCCGGAACATCTGGCGGTCCCCAACTCAGAGTTGGTGCGCCGCTTCACCGAGACGGACAAGAACTTCGAGGAGCGCCGCGCCCGCCGCCTGGAGTCCGGAGGGAGCTTGTCGGCGAACGGAAAACTCACCGGCGGTGACGCCGGGGCTGCCGGCGGTGAAACCTCCGCAGGTGGTGACGGTTCTGGTGGGGACGACGACGACACCGGCACTGACCCCGCCTCCCCCAACCCCGCAGGCTGACCCCTCACACGGGCTTTCCGCTCACGCACCCTGAACCGCCCCGCTTCCTGGCCACCGAACCAGAGGCGGGGCGGTCTTTTTGTGCCCACTCCACGGCCCCACCGGCTCAGCCCACTCCACGGCCACACCGGCTCAGCCACCCAGGCACGAGAAAACCGCCCCGCGTCCGGCCTGTCGGGCCGGTCCGGTGCAGGGCGGTTCTCTGAGAAAGGGTGCCGCGTCGACGCTGGGGTCGATCAGCCGAATCGGCCGGAGACGTAGTCCTCGGTCTGCTTGTTGTCCGGGTTGGAGAAGATCTTCTCGGTCGGGTTGACCTCGACCAGCTGGCCGGGCATGCCGGTCGCCTCAAGGGAGAAGAAGGCCGTCTGATCGGACACACGCGCGGCCTGCTGCATGTTGTGCGTGACGATCACGATGGTGAACTCGCTCTTGAGCTCAGCGATGAGGTCCTCCACCGCGAGCGTCGAGATCGGGTCGAGCGCGGAGCAGGGCTCGTCCATGAGGAGCACCTGCGGCTCGATCGCGATCGCGCGGGCGATGCACAGACGCTGCTGCTGACCACCGGAGAGGCCGCCGCCCGGCTTGTCAAGGCGGTCCTTGACCTCGTCCCAGAGGTTGGCGCCGCGCAGCGACTTCTCGGCCACCTCGTCGAGCTTCTTCTTGTTCTTGATGCCCTGGAGCCTCAGGCCGGCAACGACGTTCTCCTTGATGGACATCGTGGGGAACGGGTTGGGGCGCTGGAACACCATGCCGATAGTGCGGCGGACGGCAACCGGGTCGACCCGCTTGTCGTAGATGTCCACACCGTCGAGCTTGATGGAGCCGGTGGCGTACGCACCGGGGATCTCCTCGTGCATGCGGTTGAGCGAGCGCAGCACGGTGGACTTGCCACAGCCGGAGGGACCGATGAAGGCGGTCACCGAGCGCGGCGGCACATGGAGGTTGACGTCCTTCACGGCGTGGAAGTCGCCGTAAAAGATGTCGACGTTCTCAAGGTCGAGTCGCTTTGCCATTGTGGTGGTCCTTACTTGGTCTTGGGCGCGAGCGCCCGTGCTGCGAACGTGGCGAGAACGTTCGCCAGCGCGATGATGATGACGAGGGTGAGCGCGGCGCCCCAGATGCGGTATTGGCCGGCTTCGTTCGGGTTCGAGAGCTGGTTGTAGATGAGCAGCGGCAGCGACGCCATGTTGCCCTCGAGCAGGTTGTAGTTGAAGCTCGCGGTGTAGCCCACGAGGATCAGCACCGGGGCGGTCTCACCCATGATGCGGGCGAGCGCCAGGAAGATTCCGGAGATCATGCCGGACAGCGCGGTGGGGATCACGACGCTGACGATGGTTTTCCACCGGGGCACACCGAGCGCGTAGGACGCCTCACGCAGCTCGTCCGGGACCAGCTTGAGCATCTCCTCGGTGGAGCGCACGATCAGCGGCAGCATGAGCAGCACCAGGGCGAGGCTCACCGCGAAGGCGCTGAGGCTGAACTGGAGGAACGTCACCCACACACCGAAGATGAAGATCGCCGCGACGACCGAGGGGACGCCGGCGAGGACGTCGACCATGAAGGTCGTGGGCTTGGCGAGCTTGGACTCGGGGTACTCCACCAGCATGATGCCGGCGGCGATGCCGAGCGGAATCGAGATGACTGCCGCGATGAGCGCCTGGACGAGCGAGCCGTAGATCGCGTGGCCCACACCGCCGGCCATGGAGGACGGGGAGACGAGGAAGAACGAGTTGGTCCACCACGTCGGGTTGATGATCGCGGGGAAGCCCGAGGCGATCACCTTGTACAGCAGCGCCACCAGCGGGATGACCGCGAGGACGAAGCAGAACCAGAAGATGCCGGTGGCGACCTTGTCCTTGGCCTTCCGGCTGCCGGAGATCGGCAGGAAGGTGTCTGCCGGCTTGGCCGGCTTCGTGAGGTCAGGAGTCGAAGTAGACATCAGCCGTTGACCTTTCCACCGGACACCGAGCGTGCGATGAGGTTGACGATGAAGGTGAGGATGAAGAGCACCAGGCCAGCGGCGATGTAGGCACCGGTCGACATCGGGTTGTTGAACTCGGCGCTACCGGAGGCGATCTTCGAGGCGAAGGTGAAGCCGCCGTCGAACAGCGACAGCGTGCTGGGCGAGCTGGCCGCACGCAGGATGATGAGCACCGCCACCGTCTCGCCGAGGGCGCGGCCGAGCGCGAGCATCGAGCCCGCGATCATGCCGGACTTGGCGTACGGGAAGCAGGTCATGCGGATCTTCTCCCACTTGGTGGCGCCCAGTGCGAGGGCGGCCTCCTGGTGCAGGGCGGGAGTCTGGCGAATGGTCTCGCGCGACATCGAGGTGATGATCGGCAGGATCATGATCGCGAGCACGACACCGGCGGTGAAGATCGTGCCGCCACCGGCGATGGAGACGTTGCCCTCGCTGAAGAGGAAGATCCAGCCGAGGTTGCTGTTGAGCCACTCGGCGAACGGCACCATCCACGGGCCGAGGACGATCAGGCCCCACATGCCGTAGATGATCGAGGGCACGGCGGCCAGCAGGTCGATGACCGCGGACAGCGCCCGGGACAGTTTCGCCGGCGCGTACTGCACGAGGAAGGTCGCGATTCCGATGGCGACCGGCACTGCGAGCAGCAGGGCGAAGATCGAGCTCAGCACCGTGACCTTGAGCAGGTCGAGGATGCCGAAGCGCAGGTTCTCCGGGTCGGTGGTGTTCCACTCGGAGGAGGTGAAGAAGTTGATCTGGTCCGCCATCACCGACGGAACAGACTGGGCCACCAGGACGATTCCGATCATCCCGATGAGTGCCACGATGACAGCACCCGCGGCGACGGTCACGCCGCGGAAGATCGCGTCCTTCTGCTGGGAGGACTTGGCATCCAGGAGGGAGGCGCCACCTGCTGCGTCCGAGTCCTGTGCGGGACCAGAGCCGGAGGAGGTCGCGCCAGTTGTGGCGGCGTTCTTGTCGGCGTCGCGGTCGACGGATTCGTGAACTGTCATGAGACCTTCAGTCGCTCGGGAGAAAAGCGGTAATTCGGGGGGTGGAGCCGTGGATCAGGCAGTGAATCTGATCCGACGTCGGGCCCGCCACGCATGCGGGGCGGGCCCGACGACCACTGATCAGGTGATCAGGAGATGGCGTCGATCGCGTCGAGCAGCTTGCCACGGAAGGCGTCGGGGACCGGGATGTAGCCCTCGGCCTCGAGCTCGCCCTGGACGTCCTCGGCAACGGCGACGTTCAGGAAGGACTTGACGGCCTCAGCGGTCTCGGCGTCCGGGTACTTCGAGCAGACGATCTCGTAGGTCGGCATGATGACCGGGTACGCGCCCGCCGTCTCGGGGACGTAGAACGACGAGGTGTCGATAACCAGGTCGTGCGAGTCCGAGTTCTTGAGCTTGGCCGAGTCAATGGTGGTGCCGGCGGTCTCGGCGTTGAGCTCGACGCCCGCCTCGTCGGCCGGGGTGATGACCTTGACCATGCCGAGGTTCTGGCTCTTGGCGTAGGACCACTCGGTGTAGGTGATGGTGCCGGGGGTCTGGGCGACGGCGGCGGAGACGCCCTCGTTGCCCTTCGCGCCCTCACCGACGCCACCGTTGAAGGTCTTGCCGGCCTCGAGGCCCCAGGCGTCGCCACCGGCGGCCTCAAGGTACTTCTGGAAGTTGTCGGTGGTGCCCGACTCGTCCGAACGGAAGATCACGGTGATCTCCTGGTCCGGAAGCTCGACGCCCTCGTTCTCGGCGGCGATCTCGGGGGCGTTCCAGTTGGTGATGTCGCCCTTGAAGATGGAGGCGAGGGTCTCACCGGAGAGGGCAACCTCGACACCGTCGAGGTTGTAGGCGATCGCGATGGGACCGAAGACGGCCGGGAGGTTCCAGGCGGGGCTCTCACAGCGAACCTCGGCCTCGGCGTACTCGGCGTCCTTGAGCGGGGAGTCGGAGCCACCGAAGTCGGTCTGGCCGCCGACGAACTCCTTGACGCCGGCGCCGGAGCCGTTGGAGTTGTAGTCGAGGGTGTGGCCATCACAGCTCATGGCGTACGAGTTGGCGAAGATCGTCATCGCGTTGTTCTGCGACGAGGCGCCGGACGCGTTGAGGCTCTCCTTGCCACCGCACTCGGCACCGGAGACGGCCTGGGCGGCCGTGTCGTCGCCGCCGGCGTTGTTGTCAGAGCAGGCCGCGAGACCGATGGTCGTGATGGTGGCAAGCCCGAGAAGGGCGCCGGTGCGCTTGAAGTCCACAGATTCTCCTTGGTTCGTCCGGCGGATTCCCACCGGGCTATCGCTTGGCGACTGCGTCGCGTGTTCGGGCCGGGCGAACGCCCCGACGGAGTCAGAACCTAAGGCTCAGACGTGAACAGTCCCGCGAGGAAAGGTGAACTTGAGATGAACTGCCAGCATGGAGGCCGTTCACCTAACCCCAGCCGATCCGACAGGACTACCCCCACCTGGGGTTTCCCTGAGAAAACCCGTCGTGCTCTCAGCAAAAATCAACGGGAGGTATAGGTCACATCAACGTGTTCGACGACGAATCCGAGCTTTTCGTAGGTCCGGATGGCCGGGTGGTTGTCGCCCTCGACGTAGAGGACCACGGACTCGGCATCGGCCGTTCCCTCCAGATGCTCGACGCCGATTCCGGTGAGCACGCCACCCAGTCCGCGCCCCTGATCCGCGGGGTCGACCGCCACCACGTACACCTCGCCCTCGACGGGCTCGCCGGGCTCGGCCACGGTCTTGGTCCAGTGGAATCCGGCCAGCCGCGGCCCGCGGTCACCCGAGGTGTCGACGGCGAGGACACCGCGCCCGTGTCGACCCAGTCCACGGCCAGCCGGTCGTCGAGCATGTCGCGGCTCCATCCGCCCTGCTCCGGGTGCCAGTGGAAGGCCGCGTTGTTGACGCGCAGGAACTCGGCGCGAGCATCCAGGCCCGGCCACCGCGTACCCCCCTCGGAGGCCGCCTCGGCGAGCGTGCCGAGCTCGATGCCCGCCACCGGCGTGCGCTCCGGCAGTGCCGGGCCGTAGGCACCGCGACGACGCATCTTGAGCAGTTCCCGATTGCGGATGAGCCCGAGCTTCTCGGCAAGCTCCGTGGCCGCGGGCAGGGCGCCGTGGGCCCAGATCGAGACGGCGGGCTCGCGCTCGATGACCGCGCGCACGAGACCGGCCCCGATCCCCTGCCGCCGGTGATCGGGGTGGACCACGAGTTCGGCGGTGGCGTCGCGGCCGGTGCCGTCGATCTGCGCGTACCCGATGAGGTGGCCGCCGGAGCCGTCCTCCCCCAGGTCGTCCACGCCCGCGCCGGCGCCGGCCCACGCCACGAGATGCCGCACGCCCCCGGCCGCGCCTCCGCTTCCGGCCTCGCCGCCGCTCCCGGCCGCGTCCGAAGCCGCGTCCGAAGCCGAGTCCGAGAAGTCGGCATCCCCGTACAGCGCCCGCAGCGGCTGCTCGCCGAGCGGGGCCACACCGTCGATCTCCTCGGCCGCCCGCGCCACGGCCTCGATCCGTCCGGCGTCCAATTGAGCCTGTGCCGTGTCGACGATCATGCGTCCCCTCCGCCTTCCCTGGGATCCGTGGGCCGGACCGCTTTGTATCCGACGTTACGGACAGTTCCGATGAGGGACTCGTGATCGGGACCGAGTTTGGCGCGAAGTCGCCGAACGTGCACGTCGACGGTGCGGGTGCCGCCGAAGAAGTCGTAGCCCCACACCTCCTGCAGGAGCTGGGCGCGGGTGAAGACGCGGCCGGGATGCTGGCACAGGTACTTGAGGAGTTCGAACTCCTTGTAGGTCAGGTCCAGCGGCCGACCTTTGACACGGGCGACGTAGGTTTCCTCGTCGATCACCAGCTCACCGACGGTGACCAGGCCGGTGCCGTCGTCCTCGGGCGAGGCGTGCCGGGCGGCCGCGAGACGGAACCTGGCGTCGACCTCCGCCGGTCCGGTGGTGGGCAGGAGGATGTCGTCGAGGCCCCAGTCACCGCTCACCGCGATCAGGCCGCCCTCGGTGACGACGGCGACCACCGCCGCCTCGACCGTCCCCACGAGCAGCCGGCACAGGCTCCGTGAGGCCGCCAGGTCGGTCCGGGCGTCCACCATCACCAGCGCCACGCCGTCCAACTCGCCGACCGATGACGCCTGCGGCGGCAGCACGCTCACCGTGTGCGGCAGCAGCGGCAGCGCCGGCACGACGTCCCCGGGGTCTGCTTCCACGCTGAGGAGCACTACGTCCATGTCGTTTCCTCTCCACGTGGGGAACGGGACGATAATACCGAGTGACACCCCCGTTCCAGGGACTGGAGTAGACCTGAATCCCATGAAGATCCCTCGCATAGCGGTCGCGGCACCGGCCGTCGTGGCGGTGTTGGCCGGTGGCGCCTACACGGTGGACGCAGTGTCGGCGTCGCGCGTCGAGGCGGAGATCTCCGCGCGTATCGCCCCCGAAATGCCGGGCGCGGCGCCGCCGTCGGTGATGACCGGCGGGCCCTTCACGCGCTGGTCGGAGCCGGGCACGCTGTCGTCGGTGTCGATCCGTGCCGAGCGGGTCGCGCGCCCGGGCGTGGCGCCTGTCGCCGTCGAGGCCGAGGCCACCGACCTCGTGGCCACCGACCTCGCGGACACCGGCCTGAGCGCACAGTCGGTTGTGGTCTCCGTGCAGATGATCGGCGATTCCCTCGCGCAGGCCCTGGACATGCGCGACGTGCTGATCGAGGCCGCCGACGATCACAGTCTCGCCGGGGGAACCGAACACCGGGCACGGGTCACCGGAACGGTCCTCGAGTCGGGCGAACGGGTCTCGGCGATCGTCGACCTCGTCGTCGACCCCTCCGGCGCCCACCTGGTCCCCGTGGCCGCGGCGACCGGACCCGGCGGGGTTCCCGACCAGGACCCCGAGCTCGCGCTGCGCGCCACCGCACTGACCTTCGCCCCCGACCTCCTCCCCCTGGGCGTGCCGGTCGAGAGCCTGACGATCAAGGGCGGCACCCTCACCGCCTCGGGCACCGGGGGCCCGGGCACCCCGCCGCTCGACGGGCTCCTGCGCGATGACCACTAGACTCGCCGGTATGAGTCGCGAGAACGTTCTGGTCAGCACCAGCTGGGCCTCCTCGCGCCTGGCCGACGACTCGGTGGTCTTCCTCGAGGTCGACGAGGACGTGACGGCCTACCACACCGACGGACATATCCCCGGCGCCGTCGCACTGAACTGGCGGACCGACCTGCAGCAGGAGTTCGTCCGCGACCTGGTCGACCGCGAACGCTTCGGCGAATTGATGTCCGAGCGCGGCATCTCCCGCGACCACACGATCGTGGTCTACGGCGGCAATCACAACTGGTTCGCCGCGTACGCCTACTGGTACCTGCGGCTCTACGGCCACGCCGACGTGCGACTCCTCGACGGCGGGCGCATGAAGTGGGAGCGCGAGGGCCTGCCGATGGAGACCGAGCTGCCCGACCGCCCGCGGACCGAGTACGTGGCCGACGAGCAGGACCTGTCGATCCGCGCCTTTCGCGAGGACGTCCTGGCCGGCCTCGGCTCCGACGCGCTCGTGGACGTCAGGTCGGTCGACGAGTTCACCGGCCGACTCTCCGCGCCCGCCGGCCTGCCCCAGGAGGGCGGGCGCCAGCGCGGGCACATCCCCGGCGCCGTTTCCGTGCCGTGGAACCGGGCCGTCACGCGCGACGGCACCTTCCGACCCGACGACGAGCTGCGCCGCATCTACGCCGACCTCATCGACGACCCGGACCGCCGCGTTGTGGCCTACTGCCGCATCGGCGAGCGCTCCAGCCACACGTGGTTCGTACTGCACGAGCTGCTGGGGCAGTCGCATGTCGTCAACTACGACGGCAGCTGGGTCGAGTACGGCTCGTTGATCGGCGTCCCGGTCGAGCGGTAGACCCCGCGTGAGTCGCCGGCGGACTAAGCTCGACGGCATGTCTTTCCTGTCCAGGTCACTCGGTTTGGCCGGGCGTGCGGCCATTGTCGCCGTCGGCGCCTCGGTCGCCTCCACCGTCCTCGTGGGAATCGATCAGCGGCGGGGCACCTCCCCCGCGATTCCCGATCACCCCGGGCCGTACTCCCCCGAGGAGCGCGAGGAAGCGGTGCGGACGTACATCACCGCACTGACCCTGCCGGCCGCCGCGTTCCGCGTCCCGTTCGCCGATGACTGCGTGCGCCGCGAGAACGGCCTCCGCACCGGCTTCGGCGCCACCCAGCTGCGGTGGGATCTCCACCTGCACCTGCAGTACTCGACGATCCGCGAGATCCGGGACATCGAGATCACCGTCGACCCCCCGGGCCGCGAGGGGATCGTGCACGCCGAGTTCACCATCGTCACCGTGGTGGGGCTGACCGCCCGGGTGCGCGAGGACTTCACCGTGCCCGCCGAGGACTGCCTCATCCACGAGATCAACGCCAAGATCTCGCTGAGCTGACCACCCGGCGGCGGCTATCGGCCACCCCGGCCCTATCCGGCGGGGGTCTGGATGCCACCCCGGCACGATCTGTCGGGGCTCGGGGTTAAGATGTTGCCCATGGCGCTCTTCTTCACGATCCTCCTTGTCCTCTGTACGTTGCTGATCACCTGGGCAGCGATCTACATCATCTACCGCACGGTCACCGACGAGTCCTGAGGCACAGCGGTATGACTGACGCCGAGAACCCGGCCCCGTCCGCCCCTGAGCCGTCCAACGCCGATTCGTCGGCCGCCGATTCGTCCGCGTCCGGCAACCAGGCCGATGCGCCGCAGGTCGTGCCCGGTTCCGGGAACGCCGCCGTCGACGCCGCCGTGCACCGGTCCGAGCAAACCGCCGGACGCAACGTCACGCCGTTCTCCGAACTGCCGATCGCCGAGGAAACGGCCAACCTGCGCTTCGGCCCGGACCTCCACCCCGGCCTGCTGGCACTGCTCCCCCTCGTCGGGGTCTGGGAAGGCGAAGGCGAGGCCGACACCGAGGACCGCGGACAGCACCGCTTCGGACAGCAGCTCATCGTCTCGCACGACGGCGAGAACTACCTGTCCTGGAGCTCCCGCGCCTGGACCTTCGACTCCGGCGGCGCCGTCGACGCGGCCGCATACCGCGAGTCGGGCTTCTGGCGGATCTCCGAGGACGACCAGATCGAGTTCATGGTCACCCACGCCTCCGGCGTCATCGAGATGTACTACGGCAAGCCCCTGACCCAGTCAGCGTGGGAGATGGAGACCGACGTGGTCATGTCCTCCCCCACCGGCCCGCGGATGGGCGCCGCCAAGCGCATCTACGGCATCGTCGAGGGCGGCGACCTGGGATGGGTCGAAGAGCGCGTCCATCCCGAGAAGGGCCTCGTCCCACGCCTGTCCGCACGGCTGCACCGCGTCGCCGGCTGACGGCTGACGGCTGACGGCTGACGGCCCGAGATTAGCGGCCCTACACCTGACACACCGGCCACCCGCCGAACCTGGCGGGTGGCCGGTGTGCGTGTATCCGCTGCCGTTGTCGTCGTCGTAAAATTGGGCGTGAACTGGGGCTTCTCCTAGCCCGTCAGGCCCTACCCACGGCCCGATCCACCAACGTCGCCACATCGATCGACGGCTCCGCCGTGGGCAGCGTGACCTCGTCGATGCGCCGCACCCGCGCCGCCAACGTCACCGACGACACCAACCACACCGCGTCCGCCACGAGCAGATCGGCGACCAACAGCCGCTCGCGCCGGACCGTGATCCCCTCCCTCTCGGCGACCTCGGCCATCGCGCCCAGCGTCGTGCCCTCGAGGATCCCGACCTCGCCCGGCGGACTGATCAGCTCACCGTCGCACAGGATCACCACGGTCGAGCGTGGCCCCTCGAGGACCTCGCCGTCGGAGGACAGGTAGACGACATCGTCGAACCCGCGGGCCGTCGCGTACCGCAGAGCCGCCATGTTGGCCGCGTACGACAGCGTCTTGGACCCGAGCAGCATCCACGGGGCGCTCTCACCAAAATCGGAGGCGAAACCGCGGTTGAGCACGGTGACCCCGATCCCCTCCGCGCGCGCCCGACGCGCCTGCGGCCCCACCGGCGCGACGGTGATGTAGGCGGTGACGCCGCCGCCACGCTCCGGACCGCGCGAGAGCACCAGCCGCAACATCCCCTCGCGCGCCGCCAACGTGATCCCGGCGAGCCACTCATCGTCCGAAGGTCCTTCGAGTTCCAGCGCGGCCGACGACCGCCGCAGCCTGGCGAGATGCCGCTCCGGCTTGGCGACCTTCCCCCCGACGACCAGGAGGGTCTCGAAGCAGCCGTCGCCGCGCACCGCCGCCAGATCGTCGGCGAGTAGGAGCGGCTGATCCGCCGGATGGACGCGGGGGCGACGCCCCTCCGGCCCCCCGGCCACCAGAACGACCACCCGACGCGTGTCCGGCCGATCCACAGTGCTGTCCGTTGCAGTGCCCATGACGGCAACATTACGGCGAGGTCCGTAGACTCGCGATTGTGAACGACCCTGCTGTGCCCGACCGGATCGAGAGCGACTACCGGAGCCCCATTCTGGACCGAGCCGGGGCGGTGGATGCGGACAGCGCCTCGCCCGATGCCGGAGTCCCCCTGCACTATGGAGATCCCCTCGGTGAGCAGCGGGCCGCCACGTCGGGAACCGTGATCATCGACCGGTCCCACCGCGACGTCCTCACCATCGGCGGCGGCGAGCGGCTCACCTGGCTCGAGGGATTCGTCTCGCAGCACGTGTCCGAGCTCCGCGACGGCGAGGGCGCCGAAACCCTGGTCCTGGACGCCAACGGGCGCGTCGAGCACCACGCGATCCTCTCCGATGTCGACGGCACCGTGGTGGTCGACACCGAGCGCGGCCGCGGCGCCCCCCTGCTGCAGTTCCTCACCAAGATGGTGTTCTGGGCCGACGCCGCGCCCGCCGAGGCCGATCTCGCCGTGCTGACGCTCACGGGTGCCTCCGTGCCGGACGCTCTCACCGCGCCGGACGGCACCGAGGTCGCGCTGCCCACCGGTGACTACGGGAGCGTGGCCCTGCCCGGCGGCGGCATCGCCCGCCGGACGCCATGGCCGCTCGACGGGGCAATCGACCTGGTGGTCCCCCGAACGGGGCTGGCCGACTGGTTCGACGCCGCGGTGGCCTCCGGGGCCCGGCCCGCCGGCTCGTGGACCTACGAGGCGCTGCGCGCCGCAGCCACGCTCCCGCTGCGCGGCCGGATCGGCGTGGACACCGACGAGAAGACCATCCCGCACGAGGTGAGCAGCTGGATCGGTGCGGTCGCCGAGCAGGGTGCCGTCCACCTCGACAAGGGCTGCTACCGCGGCCAGGAAACCGTCTCCCGCGTGCACAACCTCGGCCGCTCGCCGCGCGTGCTCGTCCGGCTGCAGCTGGACGGCTCCGTCGGTGATGACTCCGTGGTGACCGGTGCCGAGGTCCGCGCCGGTGGCCGCCCCGTCGGCCGCGTCGGCACCGTGGTCCACCACCACGAGGACGGACCCGTCGCCCTGGCGCTGCTCAAGCGGGCCGTCTCCCCCGACGCGGAACTGGAGATCGAGGGCGTGGCCGCCTCCATCGATCCCGATACCGTCGCCCAGGACTCCGGACCGCAGGCCGGCCGCGAAGCGGTGAAGCGACTGCGAGGACAGGCGTAGGCAGACCTGGCGGGCTGAGCGGGTCTGGCGGGCCTGGTGGGCTGAGCGGGCCCGGCAGGCTGAGCGGGCCGGGTGGGAAAATTCTTGCCTCGGCTGACCCTGGTCACAGGGGTGTGCGACAACGATTTTCGCGAGCCCCGCGACACCCGGGCGGACATTCCGCGCCGGGCACGCTATCCTGTGCTCAGGCAGATACTCACACTTGCAATGGGCACCCCCGAGGTGGCCCAGCACCGTTTCCGAGGGGGTCAGGTCAATGGGCCGAGGCCGCGCGAAGGCGAAGCAGACCAAGGTCGCTCGCGAACTGAAGTACAACACTCCGCAGACGGACCTTGAACGTCTTCAGCAGGAGTTGTCTGGTGGACGCACGTCCACCAGCGTCGAGGAGGACGACGACCCATACGGGTCCTGGTCCGACGACGACTCCAGATACTGATCGCACACTCGACTGCGACGAGGGCCGGGCATCACGTGCAGTGATGCCCGGCCCCTCTTCGTGCGGTTGAGCGCCTACTTCTGACGCCCCGCTCTGCGCGCCAGGGGGCACGCCGCCGAGCACGCCGTCGGGGTACGCCGCCGGGGCGAGCAGCCAAAG
>DGYFI06202__coassemble_1010_pt1 | contig 13929 bp, 11 predicted proteins | sample DGYFI06202__metabat2_low_PE_018 | metagenome-assembled genome bin DGYFI06202
GCGTGGCCGGGCCCGCCCGTCGCTCCGGGGCCGCGGGACCCGCCGCCCGCGTCGCCGTCGGTCTCGCCCGGCTCCAGCTCGCCGGCCGCGGGCCGGGCCCGGTGGCGGCGCAGGACGTCGGCGACGGAGTCGGGGGCGTCGGAGCCGTCTGGGAGTCGGGCGGGGATGTCGGCGGAGTTGCGGCGCGCGTACACGCCCGGGCTGGGCAGCGGGGTGACGCGGGCGGAGTCGTCGCGCTGCCAGTCCAGGAACCGCTGCTCCGACATCTGGCGCTGGGTGAGGCGGCCGGTGAAACGCTCGCGGTGCGCCAGAACCATCGCGCCGAGCGTGGCCACGATGAGCAGCACGCCCGTCAGCTCGAACGCCCACACATGGCGCGTGAACAGCAGTTCCGCGAGCGCGGGCACGTCCTGGTGGTCGGGCCCGAACCCGGCGAACGGCCCGACCTGCGCCCGCGCGAGTCCGGCGGCGAGCAGGATGCCGAAGCCCAGCCCCGCGATGATCGCCGCGACCCGGTGCCCGCGGATCCGCTCGACCAGCGAATCCGAGGATTCCACGCCGATGAGCATCACCACGAACAGGAACAGCATCATCACCGCGCCGGTGTAGACCACGATCTGGCCCACGCCCAGGAAGACCGCGCCCTGCGCCATGTAGAGCACCGCGAGCGAGACCATCGTGGCGGCCAGGCACAACGCCGAGTAGACGGCCTTGGGCATCGCCACCACGCCCAGCGCGCCGGCCACCGCGACCGCCGCGAGGACCCAGAACAGCACCGATTCGCCGCCGGACATTAGCTCGCCTTCCCGTCGGCTGCGCGGCGCGGGTTGCGCTGTGGGCCCTGTTCGCCCGGCTCGGCATGCTCGCCCTGGCCGCCCTGGCCGCCCTGGCCGCCCGGTTCGCCTGGCGTGTACGGCTCGCCCTGCTCGGGCGCGGCGCCGGTGATCTCGCCGCGGTAATACGTGCCGTGATCAGCGCCGGGGTACATGTCGTGCGGCGCGGGGACCATGCCCTCGAGTAGCGGCGCGAGCAGGTCCTCCTTGGTGAAGATGAGGTCGGTGCGGTTGTCGTCGGCGATCTCGTACTCGTTGGTCATGGTCAGCGCGCGGGTCGGGCACGCCTCGACGCACATGCCGCAGCCGATGCAGCGCAGGTAGTTGATCTGGTAGTTGCGGCCGTACCGCTCGCCCGGAGAGAAACGCTCTACGTCTGTATTGTCGGCGCCCTCGACGAAGATCGCGTCCGCCGGGCACGCCCACGCGCACAGCTCGCAGCCGATGCATTTCTCCAGCCCGTCGGCGTACCGGTTGAGCTGGTGCCGCCCGTGGTAGCGCGGCGCGACCGGCACCTTCTCCTCGGGATACTGCTCGGTGTGGGCGGGCTTGAACATCGTCCCGAACGTCACCCCGAACCCGGCGAGGGGCTCGAGGAACCTGGGCACGTCAGGCATGGCGGGCCTCCTCGGTCGTTGCGGTGCGGCCTGCGTCGAGCGCGGCGCGCTGGTGGGGGAGCGGTGGGACGGGGAAACCGCCGGCCGTGGGGTCGAACGGCGCGGAGTCGGAGCGTGCGCCACCTGCGGTGGCGGCCTCGAGGGCGGACCTCGCGCGGCCGGGACGTGGTGCGTCGGGTGCGGCGCCGCGCCGGGACATGACCCGCCTGACGACGACGAGGACAGCAACCGCGAGTAGGCCGGCCACCACCATGGCGGGCGTCAAGAGGTCGGACTCCGGTCCGAGGGCAATCCGGATGGTGGCCACGACCATCACCCAGGCCAGTGAGACGGGGATGAGGACCTTCCATCCGAAGGCCATGAACTGGTCGTAGCGCAGGCGCGGGAGGGTGGCGCGCAGCCACATGAAGACGAACAGGAAGCCCCACACCTTGATGACGAACCACAGCAGTGCCCACCAGCCGGAGTCGGCGCCGGGGATCAGCGAGAACGGCAGTGGGGCGCGCCAGCCGCCGAGGAACAGGGTGGCGGCCAGTGCCGAGACGGTGGTCATGTTGACGTACTCGGCGAGCATGAACATCGCGAATCGCAGTGATGAGTACTCGGTGTGGAAGCCGCCCACGAGTTCGCCCTCGGCCTCGGGCAGGTCGAAGGGGGCGCGGTTGGTCTCGCCGACCATCGAGATGACGTAGATGCAGAACGACGGCAGCAGCAGGAATACGAACCACACCTGCGACTGGGCCTCGACGATCCCCGAGGTGGACATGGTGCCCGCGAACAGGAACACCCCCACGAATGACAGGGCCATGCCTATCTCGTAGCTGATCACCTGCGCGGTCGAGCGCAGGCCGCCCAGCAGCGGGTACGTCGAGCCGGACGACCAGCCGGCGAGGACGATGCCGTACACGCCGATCGAGGTGACGGCGAGGATGTAGAGCACTCCTACGTGCAGGTCGGTCAGTTGCAGCGGGGTCCAACGGCCGAAGATCGACACCTCCGGCCCGAACGGGATGACCGCGAACGCCATGAACGCCGGGATCACCGCGATGACCGGGGCGAGCATGAAGATCGGCTTGTCGACGCCCTTGGGCAGGATGCCTTCCTTGAGAGCGATCTTCACGCCGTCGGCCAGCGACTGCAGGATGCCCATGGGGCCGACCCGGTTGGGGCCGATGCGCATCTGCATCCAGGCCAGGATCTTGCGCTCGAGGTAAATCGCGGCGAGCACGGTCACCACGAGGAACAGGAACACGCCGAGGACCTTGAGCAGCGCGAGCCACCACGGGTCGACGCCGAAGCCGGTCAGGTCGGCGCCGGTCGTCGCGAGGTCGGCGCTGCTGGCGGCGAACAGCTGTGTGGAGGTCACGGCGCTCCCTCCCCGTCCGTGCGATTCGCAGCCGCGGCGGCGGGCTTAGCCTCCGACGGCTCCCCGGCGGCGATGGCCACGATGTCGCCTGCAGCCGCAGCGAGCGTGACGCCCACCGCCGAGCCCGGCGAGTTCTGCGGCACCCACACCACCCGCTCCGGCATGTCGGTGACCTCAAGCGGCAGGGTGATCGCACCACGCTCGGTCGACACGGTGACCACTTGGCCGTCGACCGCCCCGATCTCAGCGGCAGTGCCGGCGGACATCCGCGCGACCGGGCGCCGGGCAGTACCCGCCAGGTGTGGCTCGCCGTCCTGCAGGCGACCGTCATCCAGCAGCATCCGCCACGTCGCCAACACGGCCTGCCCCTGCTGGGCAGAGCTCCCGACACCCGCAGCCGCTCCCCCCGATGGCGTCTCGCTCCCGCCGAAGTGCGCGCGAGACGCCATCCCGGGGTGCGGCTGTGTTTCTGCGTCCGACTGCCCGAGCGCGTGGAGCACGGAATCCATCTCGCGGCGCGTGGACGCGACGTCCTGCAGCCCGAACCAGGCACCTGTCTCCTCGGCGAGGGTGTTGAGGATGCGGAGATCGGGCATCGCATCGGTGCCGGTCAGTGCGGCGGCAAATGGTCGCGGGCGTCCCTCCCATGTCAGGAAGGTGCCGTCCTTCTCGGCCACGGGAGCAATCGGCAGGACCACGTCTGCGCGGTCGGTGACGTCACTGCGGCGCAGCTCGATGCTCACCACGAACCCGGCCGCCTCGATCGCCGCGAGTGCCGCCGCCGGGTCAGGCAGGTCCGCCACCTCGACACCCGCCACCAGCAGTGCATCCAGGTCACCGGCGTGCGCCGCGGCCAACTGCTCGGCGGTCGAACGGCCTGCAGCGGTGGGCAGGTCCTCACTGCGCCATGCCTCTGCGAGCGCGCGCCGGGCGCCGGCGTCGGTGACGGGCCGACCACCGGGCAGCAGCCCCGGAAGGCATCCGGCCTCGAGTGCGCCGCGTTCGCCGGCGCGCCGGGGAACCCAGGCCAGGCGGGCCCCGGTGGCATCGGCGAGCGCGGATGCCGCGGTCAGGCCACCGGGGATCGCGCCGAGGCGTTCGCCGACCATGATCACCGCTCCGGGCTGGCGCAGCAGTGTGGCGAGCACGTCGTGATCCGCATCGGCGGCCGCGAGTGCCTCGAGGACCTTCGGCTCTGTGCCGGGGGCGGTCGGCAGCAGGGTCGCGCTGGTCTTGCGCACGGCCGGGGAGGCGAACGGCGCAAGCGCGAACACGGGCAGCCCGAGGTCACGCGCGGAACGCCGCAGCCGCAGGAAGACGATCGGCGATTCTTCCTCGGGGTCGAAGCCCACGAGCAGGACGACCGGGGCCGTCTCGAGGTCGGTGTACGTCACGCCGCCGTCGTCGGGAGTCCGGCCGACCACGCGCTTCGCGAGGAAGTCGGCCTCCTCGGCGCTGTGGTGCCGGGCCCGGAAGTCCACGTCGTTGGTGTGCAGGACAGTGCGCGCGAACTTGGCGTAGGCGTAGGCGTCCTCGCTGGTCAGCCTGCCGCCGGTCAGGACGCCGGTGCGTCCGCGGGCGGCGGCGAGCCCCTGGGCGGCCACGGCGATCGCGGTCGACCAGGGCGCGGGCACCAGGCCGCCGTCCTCGCCGCGGATCATCGGCGTGGTGATGCGGTCCCGCTCGGTGGCGTAGGTGAATGCCCAGCGGCCCTTGTCGCAGTTCCACTCCTCGTTGACCTCGTGATCGTTGCCCGCCATGCGACGCAGCACCCGGCCACGGCGGTGATCGGTGCGCTGGTCGCAGCCACTGGCGCAGTGCTCGCAGACGCTCGGGGACGAGACCAGGTCGAACGGCCGGGCCCGGAAGCGGTAGGCCGCGCCGGTCAGTGCGCCGACCGGGCAGATCTGAACCGTGTTGCCGGAGAAGTAGGACTCGAATGCCTCGTCGCCGTAGACCCCCACCTGCTGCTGGGCGCCACGCTCGAACAGGTCGAGGAACGGGTCCCCGGCGATCTGTTCGGAGAAGCGGGTGCAGCGGGCGCACATCACGCAGCGTTCGCGGTCGAGCAGCAACTGCGACGACAGGGACAGTGGCTTGGGGAACGTGCGCTTGACCTCGGTGAACCGGGAGAGCGCATGCCCGCTGGACAGCGCCTGGTTCTGCAGCGGGCACTCGCCACCTTTGTCACAGACCGGGCAGTCGAGCGGGTGATTGATGAGCAGCAACTCCATCACGCCGCGCTGCGCCTTGTCCGCGACCTCGGAGGTGGCCTGGGTGCGCACGACCATGTCCGGGGTGACGGGGGTGGTGCAGGAGGTGACCGGTTTCGGGGCGCCCTCGACCTCGACGATGCACTGGCGGCACGCCCCCGCCGGCTCGAGCAGCGGGTGGTCGCAGAAGCGCGGGATCTCCACGCCCATCGTCTCGGCGGCCCGGATGATCAGCGTGCCCTTGGGGACCGAGACCTCGCGGCCGTCGATCGTCAGTGTGACCAGGTCTTCGGCGGGAGCCGGGCCGGGGGCGCCGGGGGCGCCGGAATCGGGCTTGGTCATCGGGCCACCTCCTGGCGATCGGCGAACACGGTGGAACGGCGGTGGTCGAACGGGCAGCCATCCGGGATGTGTGCCAAGTACTCGTCGCGGAACAGTCGAATCGACGACATGATCGGGGTGGCCGCGGCGTCGCCGAGGGCGCAGAACGATTTGCCGAAGACGTTGTCGGAGATGTCGAGCAGCCGCTCGATGTCGTCCTCGCTCGCGGTGCCGTCCTCGAGCCGCTGCATGATCTGCTTGAGCCAGTACGTGCCCTCGCGGCAGGGCGTGCATTTGCCGCAGGACTCGTGGGCGTAGAACTCCGACCACCGCAGGACGGCCCGCACGACGCAGGTGGTGTCGTCGAAGATCTGCAGGGCCTTGGTACCGAGCATCGTGCCCTCGGCGGCGCAGCCCTCGTAGTCGAGCGGCATGTCGAGGTGCGCGTCGGTCAGCAGCGGCGTCGACGACCCGCCGGGCGTCCAGAACTTGAGGGTGTGGCCCTCGCGGATCCCGCCGGCCAACTCCAGCAACTCGCGCAGGGTGATGCCCAGCGGTGCCTCGTATTGGCCGGGCCGCGCGACGTGCCCGGACAGCGAGTACAGGGTGAAGCCGGGCGATTTCTCCGAGCCCATCGACCGGAACCAGTCGGTCCCGTTCTGCAGGATCGCCGGCACGGAGGCGATCGACTCGACGTTGTTCACCACCGTGGGACAGGCGTAAAGGCCGGCGACGGCGGGGAACGGCGGCCGAAGTCTCGGCTGCCCGCGGCGACCCTCGAGCGAGTCCAAGAGCGCGGTCTCCTCGCCACAGATGTAGGCGCCGGCCCCGGCGTGGACCACCAGCTCGAGGTCGAATCCGCTGCCCTGGATGTTCTTGCCCAGGTATCCGGCTTCGTAGGCTTCCGCGACCGCGACCTGGAGGCGGCGCAGCACGGGCACCACCTCGCCGCGCAGGTAGATGAACGCGTGCGAGGCGCGGATCGCGTACGCGGCGATAATGACGCCCTCGATCAGCACATGCGGCGTCGCCATCATCAGCGGCATGTCCTTGCAGGTGCCGGGCTCGGACTCGTCGGCGTTGACCACCAGGTACTTGGGCTTGCTCTCCGGCGACCCGGGCGCGGGGGTCTCGCCGGGTTTCGCCTGCGGGATGAAGCTCCACTTGCGTCCCGTCGGGAATCCGGCGCCGCCGCGGCCACGCAGCCCCGCATCGAGGACCGTGGAGGTGACCGAGTCCGGGTCGGTGGTCAGAGCATTGCGCAGCCCGGTGTAGCCGTCGTGGGCGAGGTAGGACTCCAGCGTCCACGACTCGGGGGTGTCCCAGTAGCGGCTGAGGTACGGCGCGAGTGCCATGTCAGGCCTCCTCGTCCGGGTCGGAAGGGCCGGCGGCGACGTCGGACGCGGAGCCAGTGCCGGGGGCCTGAGGCGCCTGCATATCGTGTTCGCGGGCGACGCGCAGCCCGACCAGCGTCGCCTCACCGGGAGCGCCGTCGTTGGCGCCGGGCCGGGAGTCGGGGAACCCGGCGAGGATGCGGGAGGTCTCGCGGAACGTGCACAGCGGCGCGCCGCGCGTGGGCGTGACGGTCTCGCCGGCGCGCAGGTCGTCCACGACGCGCCGCGCTTTCTCGGGCGTCTGGTCATCGAAGAATTCCCAGTTCACCATCATCACCGGCGCGTAGTCGCAGGCCGCGTTGCACTCGATCCGCTCGAGGGTGACGCGCCCGTCGTCGGTGGTGCCGGGCCCGTCGAGGCCGAGGTGGTCAGCCAGGTCGGCGTAGATTTCGTCGCCGCCCATGACCGCGCACAGGGTGTTGGTGCACACGCCCACGAGGTAGTCGCCGGTGGGCGTGCGGCGGTACATCGAATAGAAGGTGGCCACGGCCATGACTTCGGCGGGGGAGAGGTCGACGACGACGGCGCAGAACTCGATACCCGCCGGGGTCAGGTACCCGTCTTCGGCCTGGACTAGATGCAGCAGGGGCAGGAGCGCGGATCGGGCCTGCGGATACTTGCCAACAATTTCTGTGGCATCGGCATGGAGGCGCTTGAGCACGTCGGTGGGGTATTCGCGGCGGGCGTCGGGCTGGAGGATTTCGCCGGGCTCGTCGGGCATGCGGCCGAACTGGAGGAACACCGGCTCGCCGCCGGGCCGTTCTGCACTTCTCATCGGTCCACCCCTCCCATCACGGGGTCGATGCTGGCCACGGCCGCGATCACGTCGGCGATCATCCCGCCCTCGCACATGGCGGCCACCGCCTGCAGGTTGGTGAACGAGGGATCCCGGTAATGGACGCGGTAGGGGCGGGTGCCGCCGTCGGAGACCATGTGCACACCCAGCTCACCGCGCGGCGATTCCACCGGGACGTACACCTGGCCCGGCGGGACCGAGAATCCCTCGGTGACCAGCTTGAAGTGGTGGATCAGCGCCTCCATGGAGCTGTCCATGATGTGGCGGATGTGCTCCTGAGAGTTGCCGAGTCCGTCCGGGCCCACCTTGAGCTTGGAGGGCCATGCGACCTTGGGGTCGTCGACCATCACCGGGCCGGGGGCGAGCCGGTCCAGGCACTGCTCGACGATCTTCAGCGACTCCTTCATCTCGTCGACGCGGACGAGGAACCGGTCGTAGCAGTCGCTGCCCGAGCCGGTGATGACGTCGAACTCGTAGGTCTCGTAGCCGCAATAAGGGTCGGAGCGGCGCACGTCATGCGGCAGTCCGGTCGCGCGCAGGACGGGGCCGGTCATGCCGAGGGCCATGCAGCCGGTCAGGTCGAGGTACGCGATGTCCTTGAGCCGCATCTTCCAGATGGGGTTCTCGCGCAGGAGCAACTCCATCTCCCGGATGCGTCCCGGCAGCACGTCGAGCAGGTTGCGGACCATCGGGACGGCCTCGTCTGGCAGGTCCTGCACCACCCCGCCGGGCCGGACGTAGGCGTGGTTCATCCGCAGGCCGGTGATCACCTCGAACACGTCGAGGATGAGCTCGCGGTCGCGGAAGCCGAACAGCATCGGCGTGGTGGCGCCGAGCTCCATGCCGGCCGTGGCGATCGCGACCAGGTGGGAGGAGATCCGGTTGAGCTCCATGAGCATCACCCGGATCACCGTCGCCCGCTCCGGCACCTGATCGGTGATCCCGAGCAATTTCTCCACGCCGAGGCAGAACGCGACCTCGTTGAAGAACGGCGACAGGTAGTCCATGCGGGTGACAAAGGTGACGCCCTGCGACCAGTACCGGTACTCGAGGTTCTTCTCGATGCCCGTGTGCAGGTAGCCGATCCCGCAGCGGGCCTGGGTGACGGTTTCGCCCTCGATCTCGAGGATCAGCCGCAGCACGCCGTGCGTCGACGGGTGTTGGGGGCCCATGTTGACCACGATGCGGTCGTCGTCGGCATTGCGGGCCGCCTCGCTGATCGCGTCCCAGTCCTGGCCGGACGCGGTGAGGATCGTGCGGTCGGGGCTCATGAGTACGCCCTCCGCTGATCCGGCGGCGGGACGGTAGCGCCCTTGTACTGCACCGGGATACCGCCGAGTGGGTAGTCCTTGCGCTGCGGGTGGCCCTCCCAGTCGTCGGGCATCTCGATCCGCGTCAGCGACGGGTGGCCGTCGAAGATGACGCCGAAGAAGTCGTACGTCTCGCGCTCGTGCCAGTCGGTGGTGGGATATACGCGGGTCAGCGTGGGGATGTGCGGGTCGGCGTCGGGGGCGCAGGTCTCCAGCATCACGCGCCGGTTGTGGGTGATCGACTGCAGGGGATACACCACGTGCAGCTCCCGCCCGGTCGCGTCCGGATAGTGCACGCCGCTGGCGCCGAGCGACATTTCGAAGCGCAGGTCCGGCTCGTCCCGCAGGGTCCGCGCCACCGCCGGAAGGTGCTCGCGCACCACGTGCAGGGTCAGCTGCCCCGCGTGGACCACCACCTGCTCGACAGCCTCCGCGAAGGACGGTCCGCCCCGCCGCTGCAGGGCGTCGGTGAGACCGTCGACGATGGCGTTGTCGTCGTCGTCCTCAAAAGGGGGTTCCGACCCGCCCGGCAGTAACGTGGGGCGCACCAGGCCGCCGAAGCCCGAGGTGTCCCCGGTACCGCGGACGCCGAACATGCCGCGGCGCTCGCCCACCTGCTCCGGCGCGGCGCGGTGCGCATCGGGCACCGCGGTCTCGCCAGATGTAGAGGCGGTGGTCGGGGATGCGTCGGTGGCCGGGTTTGGCTGCGCGGCGTCGGACCGGTCGCGGCGGTCGGGGACGTCCGTCATCGGAACATCCCCTCGACCGGGATCAGCGGGCGTTCGTCGAGTGCGGCCTGTTCGGCGGCCTTGACCGCCTCGACGCGGTTGACGCCGAGCGGCATCGACTCGATCTTGGTGTGCAGCGTGAGGATGGCGTGCATGAGCATCTCGGGGCGCGGCGGGCAGCCGGGGAGGTAGATGTCGACGGGCACGATGTGGTCGACGCCCTGGACGATCGCGTAGTTGTTGAACATCCCGCCCGACGACGCGCACACACCCATCGCGAGCACCCACTTGGGCTCGGCCATCTGGTCGTACACCTGGCGCAGGACCGGGGCCATCTTCTGGCTCACCCGCCCCGCGACGATCATCAGATCCGCCTGCCGCGGCGACGCGCGGAACACCTCCGTGCCGAAGCGCGCCAGGTCGTAGCGGCCGCCACTGGTGGACATCATCTCGATCGCGCAGCACGCCAGGCCGAACGTGGCCGGCCACAGCGAACCCTTGCGGAAATAGCCCGCGAGCTGCTCGACCGTGGTCAGCAGGAATCCGGCAGGTACCTGCTCCTCGATGCCCATGGCCACCGCTCCTTTCCGCGTGTCAGTGCCGCGCGTGCGCGTATTTCGGTCGGACTAGTCCCAGCTCAAGCCGCCGCGGCGCCACTCGTAGGCGTAGGCGACGGAGACGTTGAAGACGAATAGGGCCATCGCGGCCAGGCCGAACACGCCCAGTTCGTCGAAGTAGACGGCCCACGGGTACAGGAAGAGGATCTCGATGCCGAAGATGATGAACAGCATCGCCGTGAGGTAGTACTTCACCGGGAAACGGCCGCCGCCCGCCGGCTGCGGGGTGGGCTGGATGCCGCACTCGTAGGCCTCGACCTTGGCCCGGTTGAAGCGGCTCGGACCCGCCAGCGACGAGACGAACGACGAGAACACGGCGAACGCGACGGCCAGGGCCCCGAGGACCAGAATCGGCACATACTCGTTCACGTCACGTCACTCCCTCGCGCCTGGTCGAGGGCATGCCTGTGGGCACACCTCTCCTGCAACCGCAGGGGATGCGGGCGGCCGGTTGTGGTGGGTTCCGGCAGCGCCCGATTCCCCTGTGACCTAGATCTCAGTGGTCACTGCCTGTGACTCTACTCACAACTCTTTGACGTGTGTCGGGACTTTGGGCAAGCCGCGTGTCGGGGGTGGATTCGCGGGGCTGCGGGCCGCCTTCGGGCGCGTGGCGGGCGTGGGACGGGTGGCCGTCAGGCGCGGGGCGCGGCGCGCAGTAGGAGGTCGTTGACGGTGTCGCGCAAAGTGAGTGGGTCGATCGGGTGCGCTACGGAGGCGTCCGCGCGGGACCAGTCGGCGAGCCAGCGGTCGTCCGCCCGGCCGATCAGGACGAGGATCGGCGGGCAGTGCTCGAGCTCGTCGCGCAGTTGCTTGGCCAGGCCCATGCCGCCGGTGGGGGTGGCCTCGCCGTCGAGGATCGCCAGGTCGATCCCGCCGGCGTCAAGGTGCGAGATCGCCGCCGCCGCGGTGGCCACCTCAAGGTGGTCCAGGCGCGGCAAATCCGGATGCGTTCGCGTGCCCAGGGCGGAGATGACGCGGCCACGGGTCGCGGCCTGGCTGCTGTAGACGAGCACGCGAAGCGAGACGTCCGGGGCTGTGGTCTCCGTCACGTGGGCGATGCTACCCAGGGCGGCGGTCGACGGTGGCCGGGTTGCGCTTCCGGATTGCCCGGCCAGCCCGATCCCGCGCACCGGTTCGGGTCGATCACAAGATCACGAAGCCCACCATCAGATCCAACAGTGCCGGCGTCACGCCCGATTCATTGATGATCTCCTCGCGGGATTCCAGCGCCGTGTCTGGCCGGTCGGTGATGATCCCGTCGGCTCCGGTGCGGATCCGCACACGCTGCGCGAGCGAATCGTCGACAGTCCAGACGTAGAAGCCGAGCCCCTCGTCCGCCGCCGCGTCGTGCATGGTGTCGGTCGCGGTGTACTCCTCGATCACCAGGAAATCCGCCGAGGTGTCCGGGACACCGACCCCCGCGAACGCGAGGATGTATCCGACGTCGGTGCGGGGCAGGAGCTCCTTGAGGCGTTCGACGCTCGCGTGATCGAGCGAATGGAAGGTGTTGCCCTGCAGCGCGTCCAGTTCGGTGAGCTCCTCCACCAGCAGATCAACATGGTCCGGGGTATCGAGTCCGCCCATCTTGATCTCGATCAGCAGGGGCATGTCGATCTCTTTGGCGCGGGTCACGTACTCGGCCAGAGAGGGGATCCGCGCGGAGTTTCCGACCTGGTCACGCACCGTGATGGCGGTGAGTTCGTCCAAGGTCAGGTCTTTGACGTTGACGTTCTGACCGGCGAGGCGAGTGAGGTTGGCGTCGTGCATCACCACGAACTGGCCGTCCGCTGTCTGCAGGACGTCCATCTCCACCCGGTCCGCTCCCACCTCGGCGGCGGCCTCTAGGGAGGGAATCGTGTTCTCCACGCCGCCGGCGAGGTAGCCGCGGTGGGCGAGGATCTCGGTGTCCGGCATGGCGGCGAGGGCATGGACCGGCTCCGACAGGACGAGCTGCAGTGGGACCACCAGTGCGGTGGCGCCCATGACCAGCCCCCATCGCCAGGGGCCGGAGGGGTAGGCGTGGTCGTCGCGCTCGTCAGACGACTCCGCCAAGGGGTCCGGCGTGGCGCCCGCGAGCCGGGCGGCCGTCGACAGCATGGCAAGCCACAGGACGGTCGCGGTACTCACGACGATCAGCAGCACGATCTGTGCCATTGCCATGCTGAACGAGGCGGACACCCCGGACAGTGCCGGCGCGCCCTGGTCGGTGATCATGGCCGGGATCGTCGACGCGAGCGCGATGACGACCGCGAGCAGTATCGTCGGCACCCCGATGGCGACCGTGGTGACGATGAGCGCCCAGAGTTCGCGGCCGCGAACCGTGCGCCAGCTTGTGCGGATCGCCTCGGTGCCGGAGGCATCGGAGTTGAAGAACAACGGCAGCGCGAGGGCGCAACGGATGTTGATCCACAGGATCACGAGCATCAGAACGTTCCAGAGCACCGCGGTGACGGGATCCTTCAGGAGTTCGCCGGAGATGAAGTTCGGAATCGCGATGACCTGTGTGAGCGTCGAGAAAAACCCGAGCCCGCTGATCGGCAGCAGCAGGAACACGTAGAAGAAGATCGGGATGGAGGACCGCCGGAACAGTTTCCGGACTACCGCGCGGATCCCCCGGAGCAACTCGCGTGGACTCACAGTTCCGGTGTCCCAGACCTGCTTGATCGCGACGAAAAGTATCGCCAGTTGCACTGCCACCATTGCGAAAGCGAACAGTCCAATGGCCAGTAGGAGGAAGGCGGGCAGGATTGATGAGAATGACGGGCTCAGGTTTGCCAGGTCCAGGCCGGTCTGGCCGGTCATCTGTAGTGCCTCACGGAACAACAGGCTGATCAGGGGGCGTCCCAGCAAGACGATCAGAACGTTGGTGGCGAAGGCGAGCACCACCACGGCGATCCCGGCACGACGGCCAGTCAGCAGGGTTTCTCGGAGTAGTTCGCCTGCTCCGACGCGGCCGCGAGCAGGGTCAGGCTGAATCCGCACTGTCACTGTGGATACCCTTTCCGCCCGGCTGCTCCACGAAGCGGCGCAGAAACCTAAGCATACTCTGATCAGTGCAGTGTAAGCGTGTAATCCGATAAAGCTATTTCGCCGGGACGCCTCGGCCTGACCTGTGCGTCCGCATCGCCGGGGAGGGTGGCGGTCATGCGTCCGAATGGGACGGCTCAGGGCTGGGGCGCTTCGGCAGAAACGAGAAAGGTCCCTGATCGCGTTTCCACGATCAGGGACCTTCTCTTGCGCGGAGGATAGGGGATTTGAACCCCTGAGGGGCTATAAACCCCAACCCGCGTTCCAGGCGAGCGCCATAGGCCACTAGGCGAATCCTCCGTGGAGCACTTTACCCAGCCCGGTGAATCGGAGGCAAACCGCCTCCTCTCGTCGGGAGGGTGCGGGTCTGGCGACGGTGGGGGAGACGCGCGGGCGCAACTTCGGGTGGGTGCGGAGAGGGACGGGCCGCGTGCAGTGGCCGGGGTGGTCCCGCTAGACTCATCCGTGGACCCCGCGCGGCGTCCATCCTGTGAACTCCCCCAGGGCCGGAAGGCAGCAAGGGTCAGCGGGCTCTGGCGGGTGCGCGGGGTCCCCTTATATCTAGAGGGCACCACCAACGTCCAAGTTGCCGAAACCGACGGAGGCCATCGTGGCGCTGTCCGATCTGACCACCGACGAACTCACCCGACTCGAGTCGCAACTGGCCTCGGAGTACGACGCGCTGGCGGCCAAAGGCCTGAAACTTG
>DGYFI06202__coassemble_1024_pt1 | contig 13810 bp, 9 predicted proteins | sample DGYFI06202__metabat2_low_PE_018 | metagenome-assembled genome bin DGYFI06202
TAACCCTCCCTGTCGCCGAACGCCGACGAAGTCGATCACGTCCCGGATCCAGTCGCGGTCGGTGCGCAATGCCAGGACGGGGGCGCCACTACGGCGCAGCGCGGTATGGACCACCGCGCGGTGGTCGGCGGCGGCGCGGCGGTAGTCCGCGGCCAGGGCGTCGTCGACCTCCAACTCGAGGACCTCGCCCGTCGCCGGATCCTGCAGCAACGCAGCGCCGACGGTGGGCAGTGAGATGTCGAGCGGGTCGGCGACATGGACAGCCAGGAACTCGTGGCGGGTGCCGAGGACCCGCAGGGGGCGCTCCCAGTTCACCTCGGAGAGGAAATCTGAGATCACCACGACGAGGCCGTGTCGTTTGGCGGCGTTGCGGACAGCCCGGAGACAGTCGACGAGCGCTCCACCCGGAGCGACCTCGCACGAGGAATGCGCTACTTCTTCGAGCAGTCTGCGAACGTGGTCCCGGCCCCCGGCTGCGCGTAGCACCCGGGGTCGACCATTGCCGGTGATGACCATTCCCACGCGGCTACCACCGCTGGCGGAGAGGAACCCGACGGTCGCGACCGCTGCTTCCACCAGCCGGCGTTTGACCCCGTACCGCCCCTGGACGTCGAGTGACGGGGACAGGTCGACCACGAGCCAGGTCTCGAGTTCACGGTCAGCGATGGTCTGCCGGATATGCGGAATTGTCGTTCGTGCGGTGACAGACCAGTCCATAGTGCGGACGTCATCGCCAGGCTCGTACGCCCGGGCCTCCCCGGGTTCGGTGCCGGGCCCGGGGAGCAGCCCTCGGTGGTCACCGTTGAGAACTCCGTCGAGCCTGCGGGTGACGAGGAGTTCGAGTTGGTTGAGGGCGGCCCGGGATGGTGCGTCGACCGGATCGTCGCGCCGCTCCTCCCCCGCGGCGGTCACTGTGACGGCGGCGGGCCGGCCTGGGCCGGGACCGCGCTGATCTGCGGCAGCGGGACCGCCTCGAGGACCCGGCGGACCACGGTGTCGGCGGTGACCTCGTCAGCGAGGGCGTCGTAGGTCAGGACGAGGCGGTGACGCAGCACCGACGGAAGGACGTCGACGACATCCTGCGGCACCACGTAGTCGCGCCCCCGGACGAGAGCCAGGGCGCGCGCCGCGGTGACGGTACCGAGAGTGGCGCGCGGCGAGGCGCCGTAGGCCAGCCAGGTGGCCACGTCCTGCAGACCGTGCCGGGCGGGCTCGCGGGTCGCGACGGTCACGCGCACGACGTAGTCGACGAGGGCGTGGTGGACGAAGACCTCGCGGACCGCGCTCTGAAGACGTTGAAGTGCGTCCACTCCGAGGATCTGCGTGGGCTCCGGCGGGGTCGACCCCATCCGGTAGACGATCTCCCGCTCCTCTTCCGGGCTCGGGTAGTCGACCACGAGCTTGAACAGGAAGCGATCTCGCTGGGCCTCGGGGAGCTGGTAGACGCCTTCACTCTCGATCGGGTTCTGTGTGGCCATCACCAGGAACGGCGACGGCATCGGGAACGTCTGGCCGCCGATCGACACATGCCCCTCGGCCATGACCTCCAGCAGTGCCGACTGGACCTTGGCCGGTGCACGGTTGATCTCGTCTGCGAGCACGAAGTTGGCCAGGATGGGCCCGAGTTCGACCTCGAACTCCTCGCGCCCCTGACGGTAGATCCGAGTACCCACGATGTCGGCGGGGACGAGATCAGGGGTGAACTGGAGTCGATGGAAGCTACCGCCGACGACCTTGGCGAACGTCTCGACCGTGAGGGTCTTGGCGACGCCGGGCACGCCCTCGAGCAGGATGTGTCCGCGCGACAGGAGCCCGACAAGGATCATCTCGATGAGCCGGTCCTGGCCCACGACGACCTTCTTGACCTCGTACACGGCCCGTTCCAGGAGTCGTGCATCCTCCGCAGTGGATGGCGCGCTTGTGCCGGCGGGCGTGCCCTGAGAGGTCAGAGGGGCGGAGTGGGGATCGCTCACCGCGACGAGCTCCTTCGCGTGGTCGGGATTCCCGGGCAACCGTCGTTGGCGTACTCGGGCGGACTGGGGACGACAGTACCGGGATACCTACGAAACCGGCCCGACCACCGTCGGTGACGGTGGTCGGGCACCCGAGCACGGGAGCCCGGTGCCCGAGTGTACGAAGTCGATCGGATGGGGCATCGGAATCGGGGCGGGCGAATCAGACGAGACGCACCGCGTACGGCATGATCCCCGCCATCCGCACGGGCGAGATCTTGACGACATCACCCGACTGCGGCGCCTCGACCATTTTGCCGTCACCTAGGTAGAGGGCGACGTGACCCGGCCAGAACAGCATGTCGCCACGCTTGCGATTGGCGACCGGCACTTGGGTGCCCTCCCGGTACTGGTAGCCCGTGTAGTGCGGAAGTGCCTTGCCGATGCCCGCGAAGGCGTAGATCATCAGCCCTGAGCAGTCGAAGCCGATCTTGTTGTAGTCGCCATAGCTGTCGGCCACACCGCCGTCACGGATGCCCCTGGTCGGACCGTTGGCGTCGCCGCCTCCCCACGCGTACGGCACGCCGAGCTGCGAGATCGCGCGGTTGACGACCGTCTCGACCTTTGCCGAGTTGGACGGGGTCCCGGAGTCGGCGCCGCCCCCACCCTGGCCCGGTGCTGCCGGCGCTGCGGGTCCGTCGGCCAGCGAGCCGAAATCGGCGGCAGCGATGGCGTCGCTGAATTGCTGGATGATCGCTTCGGTGTCGCCGTTGATCCCGGCGTCAACCGCAGCTCCGACGCTGCCTGCATCGATATTTCCGGCGATCGCGTCTGTCACGTCGCCCGTTGAGCCGGTGTAGTTCCTGATCGCGCCGAGGTCGAGGTGCGAGGGCAACGCAGACGCGATGTCGGCCGCCTGTTGTCCCGCCTCGGGGTTATCGGCGAGTGCGCGCACGGCTTCGGAGCGCATCGCCTCGTTGTCGACGGTGATCTCCGGTTCGTCACCCACACCCGGACCTGCCGGGGTCGCCCCGGCGGCAGCGAGCGCAGTCTTCTGCTCCTGCAACTCGCGGGTGAGCTCCTCGACTTCAGTCTCGAGCGAGGCGACCTCGGCCGACACGGTCGCGATCTCGGCTTCGGCACCATCCCGACGCGCAGATGCGTCCGAGTAGCGCTGCTCTGCGGTCTCGCGGGCCCCGAGCGCAGCGTTCTCCCGGTCCGTGGCGGCCTCGGCGGCGGCCGTCATGTCGCCCACGACGCTGCGTTGGTCGGCGGCGGCGCGCTTCAGATATTCCTGGCGGAGTCCTGCGTCCGCGGGCCCTCCTGGGTCGAGGAGCGCCGACGCGGCACCCGGGGCGGTGCCCTGGCGATGCAGCAGCCGGGAGTAGTCCTCGAGGGTCCCGCGCGCCGAATCCGCGTCGGTCTCCGCCTGCTGACGTTCCCGGGCGGTCCGGTCGACGTCGGCGATCGCGCGGTCGAGTTCGATCCGTGCCAACTGAAGGTCGACGAGAGTCTTGTTCACCTCATCCCGTGCGACGGCGATCCCCTCGCGCTTGGCATCGAGGCGGGCGGTGGCATCCGCCACAGCGCGGATGAGGCCGCTGATGTCATCTGGTGCGACCTGCGCGGTGTCCTGTGCCGCGGCTATCGGGACCTGGACAACGGCTGAGCCGGTGGCCATAACGATGGCCGCGGCGAGAGCGGCACGCCCGGGCGCTCGGCCGAGGCTTCTACGATTGCGCACCCCACGGGTGCGGCGCGACGAATGGTCGGGCTCCACGTTTCACCTTCCGCTGACCGCATCCAGATGCGGCATCTCGCACGGCGCCGACAAGGCGCCGTGTGGCCGAGCCGGTGGAGGAACTCTCGTGATGCCTTCCCCTGCGCCACTAGAGCCTCAATCCTGCACGACAGAACCGTTGGTTCCTTAAGCACCGTAGGTCACAAATGGCACATGTGAAACATTGGGAGGCAAAATACACTGCTGTAACTTGTGTTACCGCAGGAGCGGCGGCGTGTCGCGATCGCGGCCGGACGCCGTCTGAGGACCCGCGTTCGTTGCCGGAAGCGCGGCATGTGCCGCACGTTCAGGGGTGGACGCACGATTCGACGGTGCGTGCGGAGCGTGAGGTCGGACGGATCGCCCGGGAATCAGCCCTGTCGGCGTCGGCGGAGAAGGAAGATGAAGGCGACGACGGCCACGACTGCCAGCGCGAGGGTGATCGCGGTCAATGCGCCCCACGGCGGACCGGGAGCCGTCACCTTGTTGACGAAGACGGTGGCGGAGGTGACGGGGTCGAATTCTTCCCAGGCGTCGTCCTGGCCGGCCTCGAGGCGGTGGCGAGGGATCGTGTCGCTGGAGCTGCCCACGAACACCGGCGTGCGGACGAAAATAGTGCCCTCGTACTCCTCGTTGAGGAGGGTGGCGACGTCACGGGCGTCGGTATAGACGGCCGCTGGGGCTTCGGTGTAGACGATCTTGAGGTCCAGTCCACGGTCGGCGGCGTCTGAGACCACCGAACGAAGGCCGTCGACGAACTGTTCCGGCGCGGCGACCCCGTCGTCCGCCAGGTCGTCGACGACCGCCTGGTAGTCGAGCCAGGTCGGGACCTCGCCCAGTTGCAACGACATCAAGGGCTCGTCCTGGTAGGCGAGCGTCGTCACGGAGTCATCTGGGGCGTCCACGTCGGACATCGTGCCACCTCGTCATCGCCGACCGGGAACATACGCGCCGGACGGCGCGGGATCGGCTCCCCCATCCCCACTTTCGGGCGTGCCGGATACTAAACAGAACGGACGTACTGGTAAATTGGCGAACGCAAACGAGGGACAGGGTCCACAATGGATTCTGTGTCCGACCCGGCGTCGCCGTAGCACGACACGCGGTGACTTCGGGAGGGATGACTAACCGACATTCACACCACGAGTGGAGCTGACGTGACAGCAAGCATTGACAGCTTTGGCGCCAAGGGGACCCTTGAGGTCGGCGGCGAGGCTTACGAGATCTACCGCCTTTCGGCGGTCAAGGGAGCCGAGAAGCTCCCCTACTCCCTCAAGGTCCTCACGGAGAACCTGCTCCGTACCGAGGACGGCGCCAACGTCACCAAGGCGCACATCGACGCCCTGGCCAACTGGGATCCCAATGCCGAGCCCGACACCGAGATCCAGTTCACGCCGGCGCGCGTGATCATGCAGGACTTCACCGGTGTTCCCTGCATTGTCGACCTGGCCACCATGCGCGAGGCAGTCGCGACCCTCGGTGGCGACCCGAACAAGGTCAACCCGCTGGCGCCTGCCGAGATGGTCATCGACCACTCGGTCATCATCGAGTCCTTCGGTGGACCTGACTCCTTCGAGAAGAACGTCGAGATCGAGTACCAGCGCAACGAGGAGCGTTACCAGTTCCTCCGTTGGGGCCAGGGCGCGTTCGACGACTTCAAGGTCGTCCCCCCGGGCACCGGCATCGTCCACCAGGTCAACATCGAGTACCTGGCCCGGAGCGTGATGGTTCGTAACGGTCAGGCCTACCCCGACACCTGTGTCGGTACCGACTCGCACACCACCATGGAGAACGGTCTCGGCGTGCTCGGCTGGGGCGTCGGCGGCATCGAGGCCGAGGCCGCGATGCTCGGCCAGCCCATCTCGATGCTGATCCCGCGCGTCGTGGGCTTCAAGCTCACCGGCTCCATCCAGCCGGGTGTGACCGCGACCGACGTCGTGCTCACCATCACCGAGATGCTTCGTCAGCACGGTGTGGTCGGCAAGTTCGTCGAGTTCTACGGTGCCGGCGTCGCCGCCGTGCCGCTGGCCAACCGCGCCACCATCGGCAACATGAGCCCCGAGTTCGGCTCGACCTGTGCCATGTTCCCGATCGATGGCGAGACCATCGATTACCTGCGACTGACCGGCCGCGACGAGGAACAGCTCGCTCTGGTCGAGGCCTACGCCAAGGAGCAGGGCATGTGGCTCGACCCGGAGGGCCCCGAGCCGAGCTTCTCCGAGTACCTCGAGCTGGACCTCGGTGACGTCGTCCCGTCGATCGCCGGCCCCAAGCGTCCGCAGGATCGCATCGAGCTCGCCGACGCCAAGAGCGCCTTCCGTAAGGACATCCACAACTACGTCCACAACGGCAGCGGCGACGACGGCGTTCGCGACATGGTCGCCGAGGGTGGCGCCACCCCGCCGGTGCCGCATGGTGCGAAGCTCGCCTTCGCCGAGGAGGGTGCGATTGTCGCCGACGCCTCCGCCAGTGCCGAGGGCCGCCCGTCCCTGCCAGTCGCGGTCGAGTCGCGCGGCGAGGGCATGATCCTCGACCACGGCATCGTGACGATCGCCTCGATCACCTCCTGCACGAACACGTCCAACCCGTCGGTCATGATCGGCGCGGGTCTGCTCGCCCGTAAGGCCGCGGAGAAGGGACTCAAGGCCAAGCCGTGGGTCAAGACCTCCATGGCCCCGGGCTCGCAGGTCGTCACCGAGTACTACGAGCGTGCCGGACTATGGCCCGACCTTGAGGCGCTCGGCTTCTACCTCGTCGGCTACGGCTGCACCACGTGTATCGGTAACTCGGGACCGCTCCCGGGCGAGATCTCGGATGCGATTCAGGAGTACGACCTCACCGCGACCGCGGTGCTGTCCGGTAACCGCAACTTCGAGGGCCGGATCAACCAGGACGTCAAGATGAACTACCTGGCGTCCCCGCCGCTGGTCATCGCCTACGCGATCGCCGGCACGATGGACTTCGACTTCGAGAACGACGCGCTCGGCCAGGACCAGGACGGCAATGACGTCTTCCTCAAGGACATCTGGCCCTCCGGCGAGGAGATCGAGTCCACGATCAAGGCCTCCATCTCCTCCAAGGAGTACAAGGAGAAGTATGCCGACGTGTTCGCCGGTGACGACCGCTGGCGTGGTCTGAGCACCCCGGACGGCAAGACGTTCGAGTGGGACGACAAGTCCACCTACGTGCGCAAAGCGCCGTACTTCGACGGCATGGAGATGGAGCCGGCCCCGGTCGCCGACGTCAAGGGCGCCCGCGTCCTGGCCAAGCTCGGTGACTCGGTCACCACCGACCACATCTCGCCGGCCTCGACCATCAAGCCGGGCACCCCGGCGGCGCAGTACCTCGATGCCAACGGTGTGGAGCGCAAGGACTACAACTCGTTCGGCTCGCGTCGTGGCAACCACGAGGTGATGATCCGCGGTACGTTCGCCAACATCCGCCTGCAGAACCAGTTGCTGGACGGTGTGTCGGGCGGCTACACCCGCGACTTCACCCAGGAGGGTGCACCGCAGGCGTTCATCTACGACGCCGCGCAGAACTACGCTGCGCAGAACACGCCGCTCGTCGTCATCGCTGGCAAGGAGTACGGCACCGGCTCCTCGCGTGACTGGGCCGCCAAGGGCACCCGACTGCTGGGTGTCAAGGCCGTCATCGCCGAGTCGTTTGAGCGCATCCACCGCTCCAACCTCATCGGCATGGGCGTCATCCCGCTGCAGTTCCCCGAGGGCGAGTCCCACGAGACCCTCGGTCTGGACGGGACCGAGTCCTTCGATATCACCGGTATCGAGGAGCTCAACAACGGCACCACCCCGAAGACGGTCAAGGTCGTCGCCACCAAGCAGGACGGTGGCACCGTGGAGTTCGATGCCACCGTGCGTATCGATACCCCCGGCGAGGCGGACTACTACCGCAACGACGGCATCCTGCAGTTCGTGCTGCGCAACATGATCAAGGGCTGATCCCCTAATCACATCGACGGCGGTGTGCGGTTCCCCTGCTCCCTGCGGGGCAACCGCGCACCGCCGAGGTGTATCCGGACGAAAGGGTTGACGGATGCCCAGGGTCAGCCAAGACCACATGGATGCCCGGCGCTACCAAATTCTCACGGGGACACGTGACTGCTTTGCCGAGTACGGCTTCGAGGGCGCAACTGTTCGTAGGCTCGAGGAAGCAACCGGTCTGAGTCGCGGCGCGATCTTCCACCACTTCGACGACAAGGATGCGCTTTTCCTGGCGTTGGCACACGAGGACGCCGCTGCGATGGCGCAGACCGTCTCCGAACAAGGTCTCGTGCAGGTGATGCGGGAGATCCTCGCGGATCCACAGGAGTTCTCCTGGCTCGGAACCCGACTGGAGATCGCTCGTCGGATCCGAACGGATCCAGCGTTCCGTGAGCGGTGGACTGATCGACAGACCGAACTCGACGAGGCCGTGATCGCGCGTGTACGAGAGCAGCAGGAGTCTGGTCGCATGCGGACCGATATCCCAGAAGATGTCCTCCGCGTGTACCTGAACATCGTCCTGGACGGACTCATCACGCACCTGGCCACCGGACGCGGTACCGAACACGTCAATGCGATGCTCGATCTGGTGGAGGCATCGCTACGCACCGCGTAAATGCATTCCGGGCCCATCTCTGCGAGATGGGCCCGGATGTCTCTGTGACCGGTAGCCGTTACCCGGCTGTTTCCGTTAGGGGCAGTGGACGGTGAAGTTCCATTCAGTGCCTGGTTCGTTGGCCACGACTTCGACCTGAACCGCGGTGGAGGCCCCCGGCGGTACGTGGATGTCCACCCACTTGTCACCGTGGGTGCTCCGATAGTGATCGGCGAAGATTTCCCGTCCCTCGTAGCGGACGGTGATGGTGTCCGGAATGCGGTATGTCTCATACCGCAAACGGAAGAAAGTGGGCCCGGGTCGTCCTAGCTCGATTCGACGATGAACCCCGCCATATCCGCCAGCGTCACTGGTCTCATTGCAGTGCTCGAGGGGCGCACCAATCGCATTGAACTGACGCCAGACATCCTCGATGGTGGCCTCGCCCGCGATTGCGCGAAGACACGTCTGAACGAAATCGTGCATACCCCCCGGGATGCCTGCGATCACCGCGAACGCTCCGTTGTCCAGTCCACTGGACATCGCGTCGACCATCTGCGTCGCTGTCATGTCGCCCTCGGCCACCCCCGAGAGGCTTCCGAGTAGAGCGGCGATGTTGCCTAGATTGCCGTCCCCTCCCTGCAGTTCAACGCTCGTGTCGAGCAGCGTCATGCTCGTATCGAGTGAAATACCTTCTTCGTCCTGAGCCTGTGCCGGAGCACCGACCATGGTGAGCGCCAGGGCGGACGCCGCGCCGACCGCGATGGTCCTTGCTGCGATGATCTTCATCTTCTTCATGTTCCCCTCTACGGACTAGTCGGCCGAAACAATTGTTCACATTCGATCGTATGAAGACAGTGTGGGAATCCGCTGTCGCCCGAACGCATGATTTGGTCCGAGTAGGTTGGCCACATGACTTCTCCAGCACCACAGGTTCCAGCTGTCTCCCTGTCCGACGGTCGAGTGATACCGCAGCTCGGATTCGGCACGTTTCGCGTCCCGCCGGAAGATGCCGAAAGGGTCGTCTCAGACGCGCTCGAAGCCGGCTACCGCCATCTGGACACCGCGCAGATGTATGGAAACGAAGAGGGCGTGGGCCGAGCCATCGCCTCGTCAGGTATCCCCGGCGACGAACTCTGGGTGACGACGAAACTCAACAACTCGTTTCACGACCGCGATGCCGCACTGGCCGCTACTGAGCGTTCCCTGGCGGCGCTGGGTGGGCGGATCGACCTCTACCTCGTCCACTGGCCGCTGGCGATGTACGCAGATGTCGCCCGCGTCTGGGCGGTCATGGAAGAAATTCACGCTGAAATGGAAGTGGGGTCCATCGGAGTGTCGAACTTCACCGCAGCGAATCTCGATCGGCTTGCCGAGGCCGGCGGGCCGACCCCCGTTGTGAACCAGATCGAATCGAACCCCTACTTCGTCAACGACGACCTTCGTCGTTACTGCACAGACAAGGGCATCGCTGTCGAGGCGTGGAGCCCCCTCGCACAGGGGAACGTGTTCGACGATCCACAATTGATTGCACTGGCGGATCAGATAGGGCGGACGGTGTCACAGGTCGTTCTTCGCTGGACTGTGCAGCGCGGCGACATCGTTTTTCCCAAGTCGTCCAAACCGGCACGCATGCGCGACAACCTCGAGGTATTCGATTTCGAGTTGACCGACGAACAGATGGCCGCGATCTCTGCTCTGCATGACGGAACCCGGTCCGGCCCGGATCCGGATCTGTTCGATCGACGCGGGTGAATCCTGCGTCGTGTCTGCGGGACGAAGGTCGACGCCGTCCACGATCACCGTGTCGCGGCCAGGCAGTCGAGCCGGTGTCTGTAAAGTGGACTGGGTCCGGGCGAAATAAAGTGAACGCACGACCTTCCTGGTCCGAGGGGACCTAGAGTCTGGCCATGTCCACCATCGATGCGGCGGATGGGTCCGATCACGCGACCCCCGACCGCTCCACGACTGCGCCCGTGTTGGCCTCGTATGCGGCGGGCAGTCTGGGAACGGGTGCGTTCGGCACACTCCCGGGGCTGGTGCTCGCCTACTACCTGACCGATTCGATCGGGGTCACCGCAGCACTGGCGTCGATCCTGGTGCTGATTCCCAAGGTGATCGACGTCCTCGCCTATCCCCTCATCGGTGCCCTGTCCGACCGCGCCTCCCATCGCACCGGATACCGAAACGGGTTGATGTTTCTCGGTGCGCTGGCGCTACCACTGCTGTTCGTCGCCACCTTCTCAGCACCGACGGACTGGAGCACAGGCGCAGCCGGGATCTGGGTCATGGGCTTCTTCTTGGCTGCGTCCCTGGCGTATTCGTGCTTCCAGGTGCCGTACCTGGCCCTGCCTGCCGAACTCACCGACAATGCCGATCGCCGCGTGACATTGCTGGCCTGGAGAGTGGCCGTATTGGCCGCGGCGATCCTCGTCTCCGGTGGCGGCGGGCCCGCCCTGCGAGACGCTGCGGGTGGCGGAGCCCGCGGCTATGTGGTGATGGCGGTAGGTGTCGCGGCGCTGATGCTCGTCGGGATGCTGTGGTCCACCTACATTGCCGGGCGTCGAACGATCCTGCGGGCCGATGCCCCGGTCGGGAGTCTTCTCGACCAGTATCGCGACGGCATCGACGCACTGCGCGTGACCCGCCCCTTCCGACTGCTGGTGCTGGTTTTCTGTCTCCAGGCGGTGGCGACCGCGGTGATGCTTGCCGGAGGCCAGTACGTCGCGACCTATGTTCTGGGGAACGAGGCCGCGCTGACCGGTCTGTTCCTGGCGTTGGTCGGCCCGGCACTGGTGGTGATGCCACTGTGGACCCGGCTGGCGCACACGCAGGGGAAGGTGAGGGCGCTCGCGGCCGCCACCACCCTGTTCACGGTCGCGGCACTGCTGCTGATCCCCGCCGGAGTCGCGCCCGGGGCGTGGGTGCATATCCCCGTTGCGATGGCGGGCGTCGCCTATGCGGGAATGCAGGCTCTACCGATGTCGATGCTGCCTGACACGACAGACCTCGACCGGGCGGTCGGGGGACGACGACGAAGTGGCGCGATGAGCGGATTGTGGACGGCCTCGGAGACCGGCGCGATGGCCCTCGGCCCGGTGGTGGTCCTCGCGCTGTTGGCCATCGGCGGGTTCCGCTCCGGCGGGGTTTCCGACCAGCCCGGCTCGGCGGTATGGGCGATCGTCCTCGCGTTCTCATTGGTGCCGGCGTTGCTGGCCGGGGCGAGCCTGCTCGTGGTGCGCGGCCTGGGTGCTTCCTATCCCCGATGGACGGAGAGAACATGACAGTCGATCCACTGACGACGCGGATTCTCGACCGCGGGGAGCACGCCCTGGCGAGGCTCGCGGCGATGCGGGAGGCAGATCCACCCACCACCGGAGGGAGAGTCCTGTCGTACGTGTACGACTCCGGATTGTCCGAACTCGACCAGCTCGCCATGCGGGCGGCCCGTCTCGCCCACGGTGTGAACGGACTGGACCCGACGGTGTTCGCCTCAGTGGCGCAGATCCACGGAGGGATCATCTCCCGGACCCGATCGATCCTCGGTGCCGGTGCCAGCGCTGGAGTTGGGGCCCAAGGCGTGGCCGGTGTCGACGCCGGAACCGCGGTAGACGGCGACGTATTCGGCAGCGTCACCTCCGGCGGAACGGAGAGCTGCATCCTGGCGTGCCTCGCCGCACGGGAAGTCCGTGGCCGCTCCCCCGGCGACGGCGGGACGATCGTCGCACCGGTGAGCGCGCATGCCGCGTTCCGCAAAGCCGCGCACCTGCTCGGCCTGCGGTTCGACGGTGTCGAGGTGGATCCGGTCACAGGTCGGGTGGCCGCAGCCGACCTCCTCGCCGCGGTCGATGAGAACACCGTCCTGGTGGTGTGCTCTGCACCGTCCTACCCGACCGGGGTGATCGACCCGGTCGCCGAGGTAGCGGCGGGACTCGAGGCGGGGCACGACCCGCGAATCGGCCTGCACGTGGATGCCTGCCTGGGTGGATTGGTACTGCCCTTCTGGCCGGACACTCCCGCCGGGCCGACGATGCCGGAGTGGGACCTGCGCGTGGCCAGGGTCACCAGCATCTCGGCCGACCTGCACAAGTACGGGTTCGCGCCCAAGGGGACGTCGGTGCTGCTCTCCCGGGGGCGGACACGACATCGTGCCGCGTGGTTCGCCACCGTCGACTGGCCCGGCTATCCCGTGGTCAACCCCACCCTCGCCGGATCCAAACCGCTCGAACCCGCAGCCGCGGCATGGGTGGTACTGGAAGCGCTTGGCGAGGACGGCCAGCGTGAACTCGTCAGCCGAACGGCCGGGGCGACCCAGGCACTCGTCGAGGGACTGTCCGCAATCGAAGGAATGACACTCCTGGATCGTGATCCCGGGCCGCTCATCGCGGTGGCAGTGGACGAGCACGCCCCTCGTGAACAGCGGGTGCACCCACACCGGTGGGCCGATGCCTGCGGACGACGAGGGATAGCCGTGCAGGCACAACCTGCATACGGTCAAGCCGGGCGGTCCGCGTTGTCGTCGTCGTCCCATCTGACCGTCACCCCGGTGACACACACCATGGTCGACGAGATCCTCCGCGTCGCGACCGACGCCGCGGACGAGGTCCGCGGCCTGCCCGCGCCCCGCCCACCGGCCGGGTTCTCCGACGTCCTGGACGCACTGGCCGCCGGGACCCTCACCCCCGACGACATCCTGGCCCTGCCCGAGGACGACATCCACACCATGGTTACAGGCGTCCTCGGCGGCGACCACGAGCCCGGTGAGGCGACAGGAATGGCGTCACTGATCGCAGCGATCGAGGCGTTGCCCGACGCGGTCGGCGCCCGGCTCGTGCGGGCCTACCTCGCGGCCGTCACCGAGGTGTGACGGCCGTGGATCAGCGGAAGCCGATCGCGGCGAGGACGAGCGAGAGCACGCCGATTACCGTCATCACCGCGCTCGCCACCACCCTGGAATCCCACGCCAGAGCGCGGTCGTACAGTGCGGTGACCTTCTGCGTTGTCGCGGGGAACCTGGACCACACCCACGCCAGGAGCACGAACGGCGCGACCAGCGCCGCGAGGAAGACGGCGTAGAGGACCGCCCTGAACACGACATCACCACTGGCCGACTCGACGGTCCGGCCGGTGAGATAGGCGATCGGCAGTGTCGTGAAACCCACGACCGTCGACGTGGCACCCAGGACGTACAGCCCGGTCCGCGACTTGGACTCCCCCGCCTCGTCGCCGTCCGCCGGGGCTGGCTCGGGACCGGCCGGCGCCCGCGGAGCCGAGCGTGACCACACCGCGAACGCCCCGGCCACCACCAGCAGAACGATGCCCACCACCAGATCGATGATCCGGTCCTCGACCACGGCGTCAGCGCGATGCTGCACCCGCGCGACCAGATTCGCCGGATTGAACCCGTGCACGACGACCACCAACACAGTCGCCCCGGTCATCATCCCGGCCGACAACGCGGTGAGCCTGGACGTGACGT
>DGYFI06202__coassemble_1035_pt1 | contig 13696 bp, 14 predicted proteins | sample DGYFI06202__metabat2_low_PE_018 | metagenome-assembled genome bin DGYFI06202
TGCATCCGGTCGACGCGTGACGATCCGGCGATGCCGGCAGGATGTCTGCGGCCTGACAGTGGGGTTCTGGTTCCCGGGATCGCAGTGCAGGCCGGTGCATTGCGGTGTGAGACGAGAGGCCCACGACCTAGGCTCGGTACCATACAGGTTCACAGGAACTCAGGGGTTCCGCGTCGATGGTGGTGATGATGAACAACGATCCCAACTATTCCGGATGGAACCAGCCCGGTGATACACAGTGGTCGGGGCAGGCAAACTCCTGGGGTCAGCCTGCTGGGCCCCAGCAGCCGCCGGCTGGTGCGCCGGCGAAGAGCAGCGGGCCGCTGTGGGCGTTGGGTGGCGCCGCCGTGGTGCTCCTGCTCGTTCTGGCCGGTGGGATCGGGTATTACGTCGCCTCACGCGAAAGCGGTGAGCCGCCGGCCTCCGTCACGGCAGGTGACTGGAGCACTCCCACCGCTGCCGCCCACGACACCGAAGGCGACACACTGCAGGTCACGGATCAGCCCTCCGACATGGTCACCGTGACAGTGACCACGACCCCTGGGATCCCGCCCGGCGAGACCGGTCCCGGCCACAATGCGGGCGGAGGGGACCTCGGACTGTCGGTTCCGCTCGCCCGTCCGTCGTGTGACGGGCAGGGGATCGTGGTGCTGTACTCGGCGGTCACTCCCGGCGCCTACGCCCAGGAAATCGAGTCCGCGTTGGCGCAGTATCCCGGTGCGTCCTATCTGCGGACGGACATGGCGTGTCCGTCGCTGCGGCAGCGTGATGAGAACGGCAATGCCATCTACGCCGTCTTCTATTCCTCGGGGTACTCGAAGCAGGAACTCTGCGCGGACGTACGGTCGGCCGGACCACCGGCATACGGTCGGTGGCTCGATATGACGAGTGACCCGACCGCGCTGGTGACCTGCTGACGCTGACTCACTGCCGAGCGGCGCCGGAATTGCGTGTGGTCCTCGGTTGCCCGACTGTCGGTCAACGCACGATCAGCGGGATGTGTTGTTCTGCGGCCGTGTTGGCCCCGTGGTGACCGAGCAGTGACGATTCGAGTTCCTCATTTGTGGTCCTCGCCAGCACGACGCCGCCGGTGGCGATCGCGATGACGTCACCGAGTCGATCGGCGTGGCCGCGCCCGGGGCCGAAGAGTTGCTCGTCGAGCGCCTGCTCCCGGGTGAGTACGCGCGCGAGGCCGTCCAGGGCGATTGCCCAGGCCGTTGCCACCTCGGCAGCGGCGCCCGGAAGGGTGTAGGCGTGTCGGACCCGCGCCTCTCCCGCCACGGTGTCCACGCCCGCGAGCAGGTCCGGCCGCGAATCGATGTCGACGATGGTTTCTGACGCGATCATGCCGTGGTCCGCTGTGACGAGCATGCGGCATCCGGGCGGAAGGTCCGTCGCCATGGCGGCGATGAAGGCGTCCACCTCTCGAAGCGATTCCAACCATTGCGGGGAACCCGGCGCGTGGATGTGGCCGATCAGGTCGAGGTCCCCGAAGTAGGCGTAGACGAACCGTCGTGCCCGAGAAGGCCGACTGAGTGCGTCCGTCACTTCGTGAGCGATCTCGTCGAGGGAATTGGCCGGCCTGAAAATGCCCGGCGCGCGGAACGCCGCTCGGGTGAGACCGGATTCACGGAAATCCCCGCGCATCACGTAGGTGACCTCGACGCCGTCATCGGCGAGGATTTCGAGCAGGCTGGGAAGCCGCTGGACTGAGCGGGGCGGGAAGCGGTCCATCGCCGAGTGCCCGCCAGCTGAACCGAGCGTCCACCGGAGCGGATTGAATGCTGTCGTGCCGTCGTCGTCGGACAGCCGGAAGCTGTACCCGACGATGCCGTGACGAGAGCAGGGAGCGCCGACCGAGAGACTGGTCAGACTCGTGGCGGTCGTGCTGGGAAAGCCCGCGGAAATCATCCGACTGGTCATCGCGGCGAGTGTGGGGGCGACGTCCGCATGCTGCCGGATCAATTCCGCGCCCATGCCGTCGATGAGAAACAGGACCGCGTCGCTGCTGGGCTCGAGCGCCAATGGATTCGGACCTGGTGAGCCCAGCCCTGCTGCGAGGGAGGGCATGATGTCGGCAAGCGAATGGTTCGACGGGCTGGACGGGATCGCTGACATGCGCTCACCATCCCTCATCGGAGGATTCTCAGGAGCGCGTTTGGGTCGCAGGGTGTGGCTGAAGGCCGAGAACCCTGTCGGAATTGTCTGGAACACGGTTTCATCCACACGAGGGGGCGGGTGGCTGTGCAAAAACTATTTGTAACCAGTGCAGTCGCTGAAGGTGACGCCGGTGCCTGATGTCTTGCCTTGGCTGATGAATATCAATACGATCTAATTTTCACACCATTCGGGCAGACGTCCCGAAACCGCAACGGAGGCCCCCATGCCCAAGACCATCGCTTACGCAGGCGCGCTCGCAGCTGCACTTCTCGTTGCGTCCGCGGGGACAGCTGCCGCGCAGAGTTCGGAACTGTTCGGATCGGTCACCGAATCTGTCTCCGGTGCCGGATCGTCCGGACTGGTCTCCGGCTCATCCGATATGGAGGGCGACTACCTGGGTTCTGTCGGGGAGATGGCCCCGGCATCCGTCACCGGCTCGCTGCCGGGCTACGCCACCGGCCCGCTCGGTTCCACGGCGACACTGTTCTGCAACGTCGGCTCCGCGGCCGGGCTCGCCGCCAACGTGACCGGTATGCCGCTTCCGATCCCCGTCAGCGCCATCTGCTCGGTCGCCAACCCGCTCGCCCAGTCCGGCGACGCGGTGCTGGAGGGCGACTTCCAGGGCTCGGTCGATGCGGTCATCGGCGGCATTCCCGTCGTCGGCACCTCCGTCACCCGTGCGGTCGACACCTCGTCGGTCGCCGAGCAGGTCGAGGATCTCGTGGGGGACCGGCTCGGCTCGCTCGCCGAGACCTCGCTGTCGCCGGGGAACTGATTCCTCCGACCCCGGACCTGACACTGCGGCAGCCGGCGTGACCCGGATCGGGGTCACGTCAGAGCGGGTTGCCGGGCCGAGTTGGTCCGGTCGACTCGCCGCGGTCGCCAGCCGATAAATCCTGGTTCATAATGCAGACGCCTGGTTGAGGTTAACTGGGATAACGTGCGTCCAGATCTGAGCGCACATTATTCAACTCACCGGGAGGTTGATCATGTCCAGAACCACTGCGGTCGTCGGGGCTCTCGCCGCAGGGCTCGTGGTGCTGTCCAGTGCGCCGGCGTCGGCCCAGCCGTTGTCGGAGATTCCCAGCGGTTATCTCGGTTCCGCGGGAGAGATGCTCCCGGGTTCGGTGACCGGTTCACTGCCGGGCTACGCCACCGGTCCACTCGGATCCGTTGCGACCGCGGCCTGTAATGCGGGAAGTGTCGCCGGATTGGCCGGTGTCGCAGTGCCTGCGGAGGTCGACCCCGTGTGCCAGTTCGCGCCTGCGCTCGGTGAGTCGATCGACCATTTCATGAGCGGCGACTACCACGGCTCGGTCGAGGCCGTCATCGGTGGTGTGCCCTACGTCGGCAGCATCCTCACGCGCGTTGTGCCGACGGACTCCGCGGCTGACGCGATCGAGAACGCGGCCGGCCAGGGCTCCGAGGGGGCACCGGGAGCGCTGCCGCTGGACAGCATCTCCTCCGAACTGCCCGGTAGCTGATCGACCTGATAGCGGCGAGCACCCCGGCTGACCGCCGGGGTGCTCGCCGCAGTGGTCACAGGGGCATCCGTCTCGATGCCCACGAGCTTTGCTGTGCAGCCGCACCGGGAAACTGGCAGCTGGCCGGGTCCCACGGCAACGGGCCATCCTCGGGCGTGGTCGGGGCCGCGACGGAACCCTTGTCGCAACCGGCCGGCTCGATCTGTTCCGTGTTCCGGTCCCACGTGTCGCCGACGTTCATCCGCCGACGCGTGTTCCAGTCCGGGCCGACGAACAACTCGGCCGCGACGGGGTGGTGAACCAGCGGCCGGAATGCAGGATTGTCCGCGAGGAGATAGATCGCGTTGATGAGGGTGTTGGGGTCGACTCGGTAGCTGGAGCAGTCAACACGCACCACGTCGCGGCCGTTGGCGCGGTGCGCCATGGTCCTGCGGTGCACTTCCGCGGTGGACCTCTCGCGGAGGGTGATGTGAACCCCGGCCCGCAATGTGCGGCGGCTGGGGATGTGCACCGCGGTGGCGTGCTTGACGTTCGCATCGCCGGTCGGGGTGAGGTGCTCGATGTCGGCCCACGGGATGAATGCCCGGAACCAGCCCCGCTCGTACCGCAGACCATCGGGTGTGAACTCCAGCACCCGGTGGTGTCCGGCGACGATCAGGCTCAACGGCGCCAGAACCAGGCAGACGATCGCGATGGCCGGGAGTCTGACCTGGTCGAATGTGCTGAAACTCGCCGCGCCTTCTTCACCGAGAGCGGTGTAGGCGCCCATCCCACATCCGACGAGGACCGTCATCATCGGGACGTGGAGCGACCAGATCCCCGTGGCGGGGATGATCTTGCGGGTGTAGGTTCGTGAATCCTCCGACCGTGGGACTGATCACCGCGAGTCCGAGGGCGGAACACATGAACCACAACGACGAGGTCTCGTGGGGATCGCGGATGAAACCGGCCAACCCGAGCAGCGATATGCCGGCAAAGAAGGCCGATGCCGCGATCCAGAGGTAGCGGGGGCGCTGCGCCACCCGGTACCGCCACGGGAGCGAGTCGAATCCGGCTGAGCGGAAGGGGGGATTCATCGTGCTACTGGCCTCGTTTCCGGGGTGGGACGTCGGTTACCTGCCGTTCTCTGGTGATGTGATGCACCAGAAGGCACCTTTTGTTCCCGCCCCGCGGAGGCGACCGGTGATGTGCGGCTCTATCGCTGGTCACGTCCGAACGCATCTGGCTCAACCGGCTGTCGAATCCTGGGCAAGCCCGCCACGACCAGTCGGTAGGACTCCGTGACGAGCTCGGAGACCATGTCGGACGTGAGGGTTCCTCCAGCCCTGAGCGAGATCCAGTGTCTCTTGTTCATGTGGTAGCCGGGCGTGATGTCGGGGTGCGCATCGCGCAGCGCCATCCCGTCGGAGGGAAGCGCCTTGAGGGTGGCGATCTTCTCGCCGGCCAGGACCGTGAGCAGGAGGAAGATCTTCCCGCCGACCTTGTAGACCGCGTGCTCGGGCCCGAACGGATACTCCAGCACTGACTGGGGAAGTTCCATGGCCCGTTCGTCTGATCGGCGGTGGAGTTCGGATCCGTCCATGGCCTAGGACGGTACGGCAGGAGTACGCCCCGACAGGTCGGGGACGTGGGTGGGTTGGCAACCCACGGGCCGAAAATGAACGACGACGACAACGCCACCGTGTGCGGCGGTCACATCGACTGTCGGCGTCAGGGCGGCTTCCCACCGCCCGTCACCTGGGGGCTTGCGCAGAAACCCGGTCGGGGAATAGTCTGACCCGCGCCTAGTAGGTTAGCCAAACCTAATTGGATTTTGGGCGCAGGTGACCTTGCGCATTACTTCGAGAGACGGAGACCCCATGCCTTCATCCGGCACACATTCCCGGCCGAGTGCCGCCATCACCGGCGACGCGGTACTTCCAGGAGGGCGGGTGATCCTTCTCGTCGTGGTGGCGATGGTCGCCCTCGTCGCACTGCTCGCGGGATGTTCCACCGGTTCGGTCGGAGGGGGTGAGGATCAGGCCGCGACCGGGGACATCGAGCGTCAGGGTGAGTTCCCGCGGACGATCACCCATGCGTACGGCGAGACCGAGATCACCGAGGCGCCGACCCGTGTCGCCACCATCTCGTGGGTCAATGCGGACGTGTCCCTGGCGCTGGGCGTCGTCCCCGTCGGGATGCCCCGTAACTCCTTCGGCGCCAACGCCAACGGATCCACCGACTGGTTCGACGCGGAACTGGAGTCTGTGGGCGGCACGATGCCGGAGCTGTACTCGGAGACCGACGGGATCAACACCGAGGCGATCGCCGCACTCGAGCCGGACGTCATCCTCGGCGCCTACTCCGGAATGACCGCCGAGGAGTACGAGACGCTGTCCAAGATCGCCCCCACCATCGCGATGCCCGAGGGCGACGTCGCGTTCGGAACCGCATGGCAGGACTCGACCCGACTCATCGGCGAGACCCTGGGGCGTAGCGATGCGGCCGAGGAGCTCATCGCCGACGTGGAGTCCCAGATCCAGCAGGTCGTCACGGACAACCCCGACATCGAGGGCACGAGTTTCGTCTACGGCACCGTCGATCCCGCGGCCGCCGAGAAGATCTACGCGTTCACCGACGTCGACAACCGTCCCCGGTTCCTCACCCAGCTCGGAATGGTCCAGGCGCCGGTCGTGGCCGAGGCGTCCAGCGGTGCCCCGAGCGAGTTCGCCGTCAGCTGGTCTCCCGAACGTTCCGACGAGCTGGAGTCGGACATCCTCGTCACCTACGCGACGTCGCCCGAGGTGCGTGAGGCGATCGAGTCTGATCCACTGCTCGGCCGCATCCCCGCCGTGGAGGCCGGCCGCATGGTGGTCCAGACGGACGAACAGCAGGTGCTGTCGATCTCCGCGTCCTCCCCGCTGAGCCTGCCCTGGGCGTTGGACAACGTCGTTCCCGAGATCATCGACGCGGCGCAGCAGTCCTGATCCTGTGACCGCCCTCGACACCGCCTCCGCGCCGTCGGCTCCCGAGCCGGCGGCCGCGGCGCGTGCCCACCGCCGTCCGAACCGGGCAGTGGTGGGCACGGCCGTGTCGGTGGCATTGCTTCTCATCGCGATCGCGGGGTCGCTGTTCATCGGTGCCCGCACGGTCGACCCCCTGGTGGTCTGGTCCGCGCTCACCGCCCTGCCCGGACAGATCCTGTCGGGAGACCTGGCGGCGGCACTGGCCCCCGGGTCCACCGCATCCATGGATGAGGTCGTGGTGGCCGCCCGCGTGCCCCGCACCATCACGGCGATACTCGTGGGCGCCGCACTGGCCGTCGCCGGGGCGGGCCTGCAGGGCGCCACCCGAAACCCACTCGGCGACCCGGGCCTGCTCGGTCTCACCGCCGGAGCGGCACTGGGCGTGGTGCTGGGGCTGGCACTCGCCCCCGCCGTGTCGCCGTCGATCGTGTCCCTGTTCGCCGTGGCCGGGGCGCTCGTCGCCGGGCTGGTGGTGACCGGCGCCGGCAGGCTCGGGGCGGACTCCGGCACCGGACTCGTCCTGGCCGGCGCCGCCGTGACCGCCGGCTGCACGGCCGTCACCTCGTCGCTGGTCATCGCACTGCCCGGAGTCCTCGACCGCTTCCGCTTCTGGGGACTGGGCTCGGTGGACCGTTCCGGGATCCCCGAGATCGGGGCGGCCCTGCCGTTCATCCTGCTCGGCCTGGTGCTGGTGCTCGCCGGCGCCGCCACCCTCGACGCACTCGCTCTCGGCGACGACCTCGCGCGCGGTCTGGGCGTGGGTCCCGCCGCCGGCCGTGCAGTCGTGCTGGCCGGGGTGGTCATCCTGTCCGGGGTGGCCACCGCGCTGGCCGGCCCGATCGCGTTCCTCGGCCTGCTCGTGCCGCATCTACTGCGCCGCCTCGTGGGGGTCGGCAATCGCGTGGTCCTGGGCCTGTCGCTCGTCATCGGGCCAGTGGTCCTGCTCATCGCGGACACCGTCGGCCGCATCATCGCCCCACCCGGCGAGATCGCGGTCGGCGTGATGACCGTCGCGATCGGCGTCCCCTTCCTTATCGCCCTCCTGCGCGCCGGGCAGGGGGTGAGCACGTCATGACCGATGTTCTCGACTGGGCCACCGGAGACCCCGGACGAGCTCCGGGGATCGCCGCCACCGCAGGGGCCGGGGCCGGGGGAGTCGACGGAACCGCCGAGACGGCGCGGATCGTCCACGAGCTCGCCGCCCGCCGTCGCGCTCATGCCCGCAGGGTCGTCGTCGTCCTCCTCGTCGTTCTTGTCGCCGTGATGGCGGTGCGGATCCTGCTCGGCCGCTACACGATCACTGTTCCGGACTTCCTGTCGATCCTCGGCGGCGCGCAGATCCCCGGGGCGACCTTCGTGGTCATGGAGGACAAGCTTCCGCGCGCCGTGTTGGGCGCGCTCGCCGGATTCGCGTTCGGTGCCTCCGGCGCGCTGTTTCGCCGCGTCCTCGGCAACCCGCTGGCCAGCCCGGACATCCTCGGGATCGCGCACGGGGCCTCGGCCGGTGCGGTCGCCGGCATGGCGCTGTGGGGACTGCGGGGCGTCGCCCTGATCCCGGCCGCGTTGATCGGGTCCGCGGTTGCGCTGGCGATCGTCCTGCTCGCGTCGGCCGGCCGTCACACGGGGATCGTCGGTCAGCGCTTCCTGCTCGGCGGCGTCGCGGTGGCGGCGCTCGGGACCGCCGTGGTCACCCAGCTCATGGCCCGCCTCACGCTCGACGGCGCTCAGGAGGCGGCGGTGTGGACCGTCGGCTCGCTGGCCGGTGCATCGGGCCAGCGCATCTCCTGGCTGGCGGTGACGTTGATCCTGCTGATCCCGGTGGGAATGTGGCTGCACGCCGCGCTACGGCCGGCCGAACTCGGGCCGGAACTGGCCGTCGGCCTGGGCTCCCGCCCCGCGCCGACACGGGCCGCCGCACTCGGGGTGGGGACGATGCTCGCCGCGGCCGCTACAGCTGTAGCGGGCCCGCTTGCGTTCGTGGCCCTGCTCTCGACCCCCATCGCCACCGCGCTCGGCCGCGGCCGCCCCCGGCTGATCACCGCCGCGTTGGTCGGCGCGGTGATCGTGGTGGCCGCCGACATCGTGGCCTCGGAGGCGCTCGGCACCGTCGACCTGCCCACCGGCGTGGTCACCGGCGCGCTCGGCGCCCCGGCCATGCTCTGGATACTCCTGCGTTCGAGAAAGGTCATCTGATGGCATTGCCCGCCACTGAACCCGATACGGCGCGCCCGCGCGACACCGCGACGTCCCACGAGACGCCAGGTCCGACCTCCCGCGAGGACGGGCCGACCCCCGCGTTCCGTGTGCGCGGACTGACGCTGGGATACGGCGCCGAGCCGGTCGTCCGCGACCTCGACCTCGACATCCCCGCCGGCCGCACCACTGTCCTGATCGGTGCCAACGGCTGCGGCAAGTCGACCATTCTGCGTGCCCTCGGTCGGCAGCTGCGTCCCGTGTCCGGCACGATCGAGGTCGCCGGTCGTGACCTCGCCCGCGTCAAGGCGCGCGAGCACGCCCGGTCCGTGGCCTTCCTGCCGCAGTCGCCGCTCGTGCCGGAGGGGCTGACCGTGGCCGAACTGGTCGCCCGCGGGCGCCACCCGCACCGTCGGTGGTGGGGAGGTGGCGACGACGACGAGGCCGTCGTCGCCGACGCGTTGGCCATGACCGACACGGCCGGACTGGCCCATCGTCGGGTCGATGAGCTATCCGGCGGGCAGCGGCAGAGGGTCTGGGTGGCGCTCGTGCTGGCGCAGGCCACGGACACGCTCCTGCTCGATGAGCCGTGCTCGTTCCTGGACCTCGCGCACCAACTCGACATCCTCGACCTGGTGCATGACCTGCCGATGCCCGGAGCTCCCGGCGGGTCCGGCAACGCCTCACCCGACTCGGGCTCTGCCGGCGATTCCTCCGCCGATGATCAGGCCCCCACCCGGCGGACGGTGGTCGCGGTTCTGCACGAGCTCAGCCTCGCCGCCCGTGTGGCCGATCATCTCGTGGCCGTCGCCGACGGCGGCGTGGTGGCCGCCGGGCCGCCCGGCGAGGTGATCACCCGCGAGACCCTGCGCAGGGTGTTCGACGTGGACGCCGACATCATCGCCGACCCGCTCACCGGACACCCCGTGGTGTTGCCGCGAAGCCGACGAAAGAGGACCGCATGACCGCTATGGATGTAGAGGCCCCGATTCTCTGCGCTCAGACCACCGTGATCGACGCCCGCACCGTGGGTGAGTCGTTCATCCGGCTCGTGGTAGCGGGGGCGGAGCTGGCCCGGTGGTCCGCCGAGGTCGTGGACGCCGGAACCGTCCGCGACGCTTATGTGAAGCTGATCATCCCGCCGCCCGGCGGGGGAGGAGTCGTACCGGATCCCGCGGCGATCCGCGATTGGCTGGCATTGCCCGAGTCGGAGCGTGGGTGGATGCGCACCTACACCGTGCGGCGCGCCGACACCGTTGTGCTCGACGGCGCCCAGGTTCCGGCCCTGACCATCGACATGGTGGTCCATCCCGGCGACGACGAGGGGCCGGGCTCGAGCTGGGCGCGCTCGGTGGCCGTCGGTGACGAGCTGCATATCGTCGGGCCCGGTCGAGGACATGCCCCCTGGGCCGCCTGGGCGCCGGGCCAGGCCGGTCGCATCGTGTGTGCGGGCGACGAGACCGCCGCGCCCGCGCTGCTGGCTATCGCCGAGGAGCTCGCTGCGGAGCCGTCGTCGGCTCGGGAGATCAGCATCGTGATCGAGGTGCCGACCGAGGCCGATGTCCGTGCGTTGTCCGACGGAGCACCTGAGTTCGTCACGCTCGTGGCGCGGACTGCTGTCGCCGGCGAGGAGGTCATCCGCCGCCTGGCTGGGATCCTCGATGTCGGTGAGGAGAGCATCGGGTCTGTCATGGGCGGCCAGCGCCCCGCCGCAGATCGTGACCGCGAATGGCATCCGGCCTCTGCGGTATCCGACGGTGATCCGTACGTCTTCCTGGCCGGGGAATCCGGGCTCATCAAGGCGATGCGCCGGCTCACCGTGGACGCCGCCGGGATCGCCAAGGGCTCGGTGGCGTTCATGGGCTACTGGCGCCGCGGAGCCGCAGAGTCCTGAGGTCGACTCGAGGCCATTGCCCCATCGCCCTGACGCGCGCGCGTTTGGTGGCGTAGATCACAGAGCGGTGCTACCGTCGCGACACCAGATGGACAAAACCAAGGGTGGTGTCAATTATGGCGACTCGGTACCTCCGACGCGACGAAGGGCTGTTCACCGCCGACTCCGTCGCACGTCGGGTGTGGGCGTATCCGACCTCCGCATTGCTCGGCTTCATCCGCGCGGTGACGATCGAGCATCTGGATCCCGATCTCACCGCGGCGGTCGACGCCAGCGGCCAGGTCCTGCAGCGTCCGGCCCTGCGCTACGACCGGACCGTGCAGTACTTCGCCACGGTGCTGTTCGGGGACGCGGAATCGGTGATCAAGTCCTCGGACATCCTCATGAAGGTGCACGCCCGGGCGCACGGGCCGAACCCGGTGACCGGCGGGACCTTCGATTCCAATGACCCGGACTCGCAGCTGTGGATCCATATGACGGCCTGGCACTCGATCCTCTACGTCTACGAGAAGTACGGACCGGGCACGCTGTCGCGGGCCGAGGAGACCGAGTACTGGCGTGAGTGCGCGGTCGCCGCCGCGATGCAGCCGATCCACCTCGAGGACGTCCCGACGTCCCGCGGTGAGGTGCAAAAGTATTTCGACGACTGGCGTGACCGGCTCGCCGCCTCGGAGCAGGCGGTGTACAACATCGATTTCATCCTGGACGGGATGCGCACGATCTTCACGGCGCTGCCCGCCCCGATGCGCGCGGCGCTCGGACCGGTGATCCGCGCGGGTGTGATCGCCACCTATCCGCGGTGGATGCGCCCGCTCATGGGCGTTCGCCAGTCGCGATTGGTCGATTCTCTGGTCACCGCGCTCATCCGGCCGGGCATGGCCACCCTGGCGCGCAGTCCCCGTGCGCAGATGTGGTTCCTCGAGCGGGTCGCGCCCCGTGGCGGGCCCGTGCTCACCGGATACATCCGTGGCGTGCCGGCGGAGTCTTCGAGCGTGTACTCGCCGGAGAGCGCCCGCGCGAAGTTCGGCGATCCGCGCCCGCCGCTACAGCAGTACGCCGACCAGCTCGCGGCCCGCGGCGTGGACACCACGCTGACCCCCTACGAACGGAATCATCACGAGGCGCCCCTGGAGTTCGTCGCACCTCGGGCGCAGGCGGGGGAGTGCGCGGGGTCGGGCTCGCAGGCCCGTGCGCAATCACAATCGGCGGCACAGGCGAGGGCGGGCTGAGCTCTCCTGGCGTGAAACGACCTCGCCACTCTGTTATCTATATATGTAGAGCTGGTCGCAGACGGCTCAGCGCCCAGTCCCACGGAATGCGTTCCTGCTCGAGTCTCAGGTCGCCGGATTCGGTGAGCGTTTCGAGGGTGGCGAGCTCGTCGGAGGTGAGGTGGGTCGGGGTCGCGCGGGTCGGCTTGGGATCCGGCACCGCGAACGTCCGCCACGCGTCCAGCGTGTCGCGGTCCATGAGGACGCTGGTGACGGCGGGCGCGTGGTGCCGGAGCCGGTCAAGGATCGCGAAGCCGTGTGAGTCGAGGTCACCCCAGTAGAAGACCTCGGCGCGAAGCGCCCAGGGCAGTGCGGCCACGGCGTCCACGGCGAATCCCCGCCCGAAGATGGCGACAGTGCCGGGTAGTGGGGGAAGCGCGAGGAATGTGGTGAGATTTTCGACGACGACGACGCGGTCCGGCACCTTCCCGTCGGCCTCCGGCCGGTCTGGCCACAGCTCGGCGAGCTCCCGGGCAGGGCTCTCGACGTCACGCAGTGGGAAGGCGATCGAGTCGTCAAGGAGTCGGATACGGATCCGGAGGTCTCGCGCGCGGAGGCCGAGCCCGGCGTGATCACCGGGGGCCGGACGCCCCTGTCTGGCTGCGTCGACCACGTGCTCGATGACCCGGAGCCTGGTCTCGATCCATTTGGTGTCCACCCCGGGGATCGGGATCTCGCGGGCGGTGAGTCCGGCGGTGGAATTGTCCAGTACCCAACGACACACCGACAGCAAGCGGTCCATGTCCTCGTCGGACAGCTTTTCCCAGTGGGTGACGGTGTTCGCGGCCACTGATCTGAGTGCGCGATGATCGGGGCCGAGTTCGACCAGACGAGAGGTGCGTTCGCGCAGCTTCGTCCACCGGTCGGTGAGTGTGGCGAGTCGGGCGATGGTGACATCGCCACGGACCTCGGCTCGCTGGGGGAGCTCGACTGTCCCGAATCCGGGCAGCCTCCGCCGCGCCCAGGTCACCTCGACGGTCTCGAGTTCCTCGACGTCGGCGTCGAATTCCCGCCATCGACGGATCCACGCCGCGGTCTCGTCCGGATTCTCGGCGGCATGCGCCGCGCCGGGCGGGGCGGTGCTGATCCTGACGACGTCCTGCTCGCCGGTCTCCGGGATGGCGATCCAGGTTCGGTATTGCCGCATGAACCTGGTCGAACATGCCTCGGTGAGTGCCTCGGGGCCGCGTGGTGAGGTCCGCGCGGCCATGTCAGTCCTCGCCCCAGGTGAGTCGCTCGATGCGGGAGCGGCTTCCACCTTCGATGGCAACGACCACGAGCCCACCGATGTAGGACTCCAGGGTCTGGAGCAATTTGAGCGGGGTGGCCAGCACCATATGGAATCCGAAATCGGTGAATACGTCCATCGCGCGGCGCGTGTACTCGGGATCGGCCCGGTCGAATGCCTCGTCCAGGACGACGGTGCCGTATCGGGGTACGTCGGCGTCGACATCGGCCAGCTGGAAGCGCAGGGCCGCCGCGAGGCAGAAGAACACCAGTTTCTGCGCCTGGCCGCCGGACAATCCCGACGACGAATCGTGGTAATTGGTGGCGGTGCCCTCGGCATCGATCTCCACACCGATGAACCCGACGTGCCTGCGGGTATCGAGGACGGTTCTGCGCCAGCTCCGGTCGGCGGCGTCGGCCGAACCGAGTCGGTCGAGCAGTCGTGACATCACGGCGAAGCCGGCT